>Ga0209099_1000062_pt1 | contig 116371 bp, 111 predicted proteins | sample AD_JPNHW2_MetaG_FD_184430 | JGI IMG/M metagenome (GOLD analysis project Ga0209099, IMG submission 184430) | Active sludge microbial communities of municipal wastewater-treating anaerobic digesters from Japan - AD_JPNHW2_MetaG (SPAdes) (version 2) | ecosystem: Engineered > Bioreactor >...
AGCAGTCTGCATTATGATGGACATTAATGAGGAGTGGATAACCGGTAGAAAGTATTTATCCTTAGAGGAATGAATTGGATGGGATACAGGGCAAGCACAAATTACAGCATTTTTGGCACGCTGCCTATAAGATCGATTTCAGGCTAGGGTTAAGACAATTGTCTATCTGAATCTGGAATCGAATTTTAGTATAATTTAGACATTGTTTCGCGATTTATTCATATACAACTGTTAATGAAAGATCCGGGTGCCTGAGACTGGCATTTGCAAGGCGTCAGAATGATAAGCAAGAACCGGAGAACAAGGCTCACGAAGGCATCGATATGAATCATTGTTTGGGGTCAATTCTTGGAGCTTCCGGTCTGGGGCTGATCATCGCATTTATGCTTGCATCCGGCTTTGCGCAGTCAACGTTAGCGGATTGCCCGGCCTGCAAGGGCGAACAGCCGGATTGGACGCAAAGCGCAATCGCTTTTTTAGAAGGAAAGGCTGTGCAGGATGCACCAGCTGGTCTGAGCGGTCCGCAACAGGCAAGACTGCTTAATGCTCAGATAGATGCCAGGAAAAAAGCCAGTCAAGCTTCAAATGCAGCGGGCAATACAGCCGCAAATCCGGCGAATAACTCGACTGCATTGTCTGAACTCAAGCTAAATAATATTAGTGCTCAGCCCAACCCTGCGAATCTCAATCATGAGGTTCAAATAAATGCAGCCATCGGCATTACCGGTACCGGTTCTAACTCAACTGCTTCCGGAAGACCCGCGGAAACCATTGATCTGACCAATCTTGAGATCTATGCCGATATCATCGGCCCAGACGGATCGAATGCCGGCAGGGTTAATCTGAAGCCGTCATCGGAAAGCGAACTATCAGGAATCTGGAATTCAGGCGCAAAACCGGGCATCTATAATGCCACAATCGAATTATCAGGCCCGGATGGATCAAAGGCGTTCAAGGCCGCCCTGCAAATAATAGTATTGGGCGGCTCGTAAATCGAAATCTCAGGACCATCAGGCCATCCCAAACACCTGCTTGGCGATGGCCACCCTCTTTTCGAGATCAGGCCCTTCCATATCTTCGACAACCGATAGAAGAAGCTCTGGAATATCCAGATGCTGGGGACATTTCTCAAGGCATCTTCCGCATTGCTTGCACCGTGATGCATAGGCCGCCTCTCCAGCAGACAGGATGCCGCTCAGCTGGACCGCATAGAAAAACCTCGCATCATCGGCTTTTTCAGACATATGCATGCTGTTGTACCATTCAAAGCAGACAGGAATGTTCACTCCTTCAGGACAGGGCATACAGTATCTGCAACCCGTGCAGCCTGCTTTCATCAGCTCCCGGTACTTCTTCTCCACCCTCTTGACCAGCCCCAGTTCCTCTTCATTAAGGGCATTTGGAATTGCTCTCTCCGCCGCAGCAAGGTTCTCTTCAATGTGACTCTCATCGTTCATCCCTGATAGAACAACCGTTACCTCCGGGTGGTTCCATACCCAGCGCAGACCCCACTCTGCAGCAGATCTCTTCGTCCGGGACTCGTCCCAAATCTCCTGCACATAAGCAGGCACGCGGCTTGCGAGCATTCCTCCCCGCAGTGGCTCCATGATGATCACGCCCAGGCCCTTTTTGCCTGCATATTCGAGGCCGTCTGTCCCTGCCTGGTTTCGTTCATCCAAAAAGTTGTATTGAATCTGACAGAAATCCCAATCATAGGCGTCAACTATCCTCTTGAAATCCTCTCCAGAGCCGTGAAAGGAAAAACCAGCGTTAATGATGCGGCCGTCGGCTTTGGCCTTATCGAGGAAGTCAGCCACGCCAAGCTTTTCAATGCCATCCCACAGATCGCCAACGAGAGAGTGGACCAGGTAGTAGTCGATATGATCGGTATTGAGCTTTTCCATTTGAGATTTCAGGAAGAGGTCCATGTCATCCCGGCTCTTCACCATCCAGGTGGGCAGTTTTGTCGCAAGCTTGACCTTTTCCCGGTATCCTCCGGACAGAGCGCGCCCCAAGAACGGCTCGCTCTGCTCCATATGATACGGCCAGGCAGTATCAACATAGTTCACTCCCCGGTCGATGGCATAGCGCACCTGGCTCGCCGCCCTTTCTTCATCTATGCTGCCATCTCCTTTCATGGGTAGACGCATGCACCCGAATCCAAGTACAGAAAGCTTGTCGCCATTTTTAGGGTTTTCTCTGAATAGCATTCTATTGACACCTCATACATCTTCATGGTATTCTTCAGGTATTCTTCGCTATTTTCATTCCCATGCATCAACCGTGAAAAGTATATGTAGCATGTACTAACAGATTTGATACCTACTAACAGGATTGATACCAATGAACAGCCCTCCTCAGGAATGCAAATACGATTGGCCGATGGATGCGACGCTGGATGTGATCGGAGGCAAATGGAAGCCGCTGATCATTTATGAGCTGAACGATGAGACGCTGCGCTTCAGCCAGCTGCTGGATAGGCTTCAGCCCAGGATCACCCAGAGGATGCTCACGAAACAGCTCCGCCAGCTCGAGGAGGACGGGCTTGTCAGCAGAAAGGTCTACACGCAGGTCCCGCCGAAGGTGGAGTATTCGCTCACGGAGATGGGAAGATCCCTGATGCCGATCCTCGATCAGCTCTGTGAATGGGGGGCCGAGCACATGGGCAACCAAATCAAGTACAGATGCGATGAGTAATGATCAACTCTCGCCCCTGAAGTTGTAGGGCCTCCTATCTGCCTTTCTGTGAGACCTGAGTAGACGGGACCCGAGTAGATGGAATATGAAGCGCTTTATCCAATACGAGACAAAAAGAGAATAGGCGAGTCAAAAGAAAACGCTAGCTTATCTGACCGCCAATGACTTTTCCTGCAATCGTGGCTAACTGGATGCCAGATATACAATCACATAGCTCGCCTTCAGTTCCGCGGCCTTAGCCGGAAGCTCACCGGTCTTGTTCTCTTTGGCCAGATTCATCACTGCGTCCAGGTTCGCCCTTATGGCCTTTATTCCTGATTCATCGTTAATGGACTCCACAGCTTTCAATTTCTCGTCCGCCTTGGGATAAGTCTCCATCACGCCTGATGCATCCTTGTTATTGGCGGCAGCCAATACCAGTTCCATAGCGTCATGAAAGTCCACCAGCGCCACGCTCAGGGGCAATAGATGGTTCCGAGTCAGTATCCCCTGGAAGACGGGCCTCACCACTTCAAGCGTCTTATGAGCCTCGGTGAGATTGCCAGTATAGATCTCATCTCTTACGCCGGAAATAATGGACGAAACATTGCTCATATCCCCGGTGAATTGGGTGTCCGACTTGATTTCCTGGGGTCGATAGTCCTTGTACTTCTCCTGAAAAGCCATCAGGGATGTGGTCAGGTTCTCGTAATAATTGATGGACTCGTTCCTTTGCCCCTGACCTGTGGCAAAGAGCGTCTTCTTGTAGGGATCATTTACCTGGCTAAAGTCCTGCAAGAAGAGGCTTGCATTGGATTCTCTTGAGCTCAAATCCGCGTTATGGTTAGCTTCCTTCAAATCGGATTCGTTTTGTTGGACTGAGTTTTCTGTTGTTTGCTTCTCCGCGCAACCGGAGAATGCCACTGCAACCATGATTGCAGTTATGCATATTGCTTCAATTAGTTGTTTAATATTAATACCTCCATGATATTACTTCAGAAATTCACCGCAAGAATACCTCAGTAGTGCATAACATCACTATGGCTTCCTATCGCTTCCCATAGACAATTGCACTTATTGTTATTTAAGAAAGACTGCCCGTATAATCCAGGCATCAGTGCAGCGTCCGCGCTGCTTATTCGATGGTCTTCTGAGGTCAAATTCAGCCATCAAATTCATCGATCAGGCTCTTTCATCCGATCTTTGCATCTCTGCAGAACATTTTCGAGCTCCTTGAGCTGGATCGGCTTGCTTATGTAATCATCCATGCCGGCTTTCAGGCATGCTTCCTTGTCGCCTTCCAGAGCATAGGCAGTCATGGCGATGATGCAGGGTCGGTCGATTGGCTGCATCTTTTCCCTGATGATGCGCGTGGCCTCCAGCCCATCCATCTGAGGCATCTGGATATCCATCAGTATCAAATCATATCTCTTCGCGTTCAGCAAATTCAAGACATCCAATCCATTGGATGCCACATCTGCTTTGTATCCCAGGCGCTTAAGCATCATTTGAGCAACTTTCTCGTTAACAGGATTGTCCTCCGCCAGCAATATGGATATGCTCTCTTCATGCTTTGGCCTTCTATAGTCATCCGGTTTTATGGGCTGAGAGGTCTTCAAGCCGTTTTCTGCACCGAAGATCTTTGAGATGAGACTGTGCAGTGCCTGGAATTTAACCGGCTTAGCCAGCCATCCGCTCACAAAATCGTCAGGTTGAATATTTCCACCGATGTAGCTCATTATGGCTACAGAGGTACCTTCGTGCCCTTTCGATTTGATCCTGCGTGCCAGGTCTGCGCCGCCCATATCCGGAAGGACGGTATCGACAATTGCGAGGTCGATATGGTCCCCCAACATCGCCACCAGAGCGGAATTGCCGTCAGGGCACTCGGAAACGGCAGAGCCCCAGGGAGAGATAATCCGAGAGAGCATAGTCCTGAGGCAATTATTGCCTGAGACTATGATCACTCTCTTTCCCAAAAGGGCTTGATCTCTGGCTGGTTGCGGCTCTTTTTCTCTGATCGCTTCTGCTTTTATAGTGAAGTGAAAGGCGCTTCCCTTGCCAATTTCACTCTCAATCCAGATCCTGCCGCCCATGAGCTGCACCAGCCTTTTGCTGATGGCCAGGCCCAAACCTGTGCCGCTGAAATTTTTCGTTTTGGACGAGTCGCCCTGCGTGAATGGCCGGAATAATTTCTCCGCGTCTTCCGGCGTTATTCCGATTCCAGTATCTCTTACGATGAAGAGAAATTCCTCCTGACAGCGGGAGAAATCCACATTTGCCGATCTTTTTTCATCGGATACGAGGCTGACGAAAAGAACTGCTTGACCATGCTCTGTAAATTTCACCGCATTGCCCAGAAGGTTGATGAGAATCTGCCGCAACCTGGCTTCATCTCCTGAGAGCCGCGTAGGAAGGTTCTCCTGCAAAATGTATGCCAGTTCCAATCCTTTGACTGCCGCCTGTGCCGCCACCAGGTCCATCGAATTTTCGATGCAATCTCGCAGATCAAACATCTCATTTGCAAGCTGCATCTTTCCCCCCTCGATCTTGGAGATATCCAGGATGTCATTGATTATCGCCAGCAATGCGTTTCCGCTTTTTTTGATTGTCTCCAGGTACTCGCGCTGTTCTTCTTGAGTAAGGCTCGACTCTAGCATCAGTTCGGTCATGCCGATGACTGCATTCATGGGAGTTCGAATCTCATGACTCATATTAGCCAGAAATTCGGACTTGGCGCGGGTGGCCGATTCCGCCAGCTCCTTGGCCCTTTGCAGGTCTCTATTCGTCTCTTCCAGCTGGCAGGTGCGCATCTTGATTCGCTGCTCCAGATCGAGGTTGAGCCTCGATATCTCCAGTTGAGTTTTCTTGCGCTCTGAGATCTCTGCTTTTGCCTCCTGAAAAAGCCTGGAATTTTCACGAAGGACCAGAATCTGGCGGGCAATAACAATGCAGATGATGGCGGCAATGGCTATCGATAAATTATAAAAAGAGATTGGCAGAGGATGATCATGGCTCCAGACAAGCAGGAAGAATACTCCTCCGACGCAGACGTAAGGAAGATAAAGCGGCCAGGTCAACTCTCCATAGTGCGGCTCAATCTGGCTGTTGATTATATATTTGCCGGATTTAAGAGCATCTACATGGGCAATTCCAGCAAGCCCGACAATCAGGTATCCGAGTATCCATCCGGAATCCAGCAATCCGCCGGACTGGTAAGTGCCTTCCAGGGACTGCTGCATGTAATATGCGTCTGTAATGATATTTATTGCGCAAAATGCCATCAGCAGCAATACGGGCTTCGATCCGGAGATGCTCTGCCGTCTAAGCAACAGATCAATCAGAGCAAAAAATAAAACTAGGTCCATAATGGGATAGGCCACGGAAAGGACGGCGATAATCGGATCGGCATCGGAATTTGCGCTCAATGTTGGGGCAATTATAGCTGACCAATATACTATTACTGATGAAATAAGAACAATGCAAGTGTCAAGCAGCAGCTTGATCCGATCACTGGCATTAAACCGATATGAAGGAAGGACTATGACTCCTGCCAGAAATAAGGGGAATGAAAGGAGATAGAATACATCGGCAGTAGATGGAGACGGGCTCTGCTCCAGAATGATCTCATAAAAAGCCCATAATGCGTCCCCAATGGTGAAAAATAGCTGAAATAAAAAAATCATCATCCAGCCTGGATAAAAATCCTTTTCAATTTTATAAGAGACATATGCAGCATATAACAAACATAATGATGCCACAGAATTTAATATAACAGTAAATACATCTGAAAAGAGCATATTGTGCCATTCGTCTGCCCGGAGAGCAAACCAAATGCCCAGATATAATAATAGAATCGCAGCCGCTATGATGGTTGCAGACGAGAAGGAAATATTCTCCAAGCTCCGGGGCAATGTTGCCTTCTCTTCCCAACGGCCCAATGCAGAATGTTCCTGCAAAGCGGCAAATCCTTGCCCGTTCTCAGGTTCCTGAGCCCTCTGGCCCTTTGATCTATCCTCTTGCATAATAAATAATTAAAAGCTGTTTTTGTCCTTTGCAGCCCCGTCCAGGAAAGCTTCAGGAAGCCGGTTTCCGGAAAAGCCCGCTCGGCCCAGCTACAGCGTCACCCCATCATATCCGCCCAGCTTGACCACAGGAACTGCGGAAATGCTGCTTTCCGCCGTTTCCGCCTCAAACACCTGCGGGTCCATCATGTCCGAACTCCAGGCATCGCTTCTCCTCTCCAGGAGGCTCTTATTGCGGCTGAGTACCAGATCCCCCAGATGCACTGCTGAAGGCTCGCCCTGCGCTACAAAGGACGCAGGATCAAACTGCAGCAGCATCGTGGTGTTTCCAGCGGAGAGATCGCCCTCTGCGCTCGCTTCACCAACCTGATCTCCGGCGTCATCCAGGATGATGCCCTGCAGCTCATAGCGGCCCGGCTTGACGACAGTCACATTTACCCCAATGGCGATCGCAGAGCTGGTCGTTCGGTTGGAAAACTCGCCGCTCAGGTAGGCGGCAGGCGGCTGGAACTCTTCTGGCTTTCGGTCTATGATTATGTCCCTGTCGAATCGATCGATATAGCTTCCGTCCTTATCGTAGAGAATCAGGTTTTGAATTCTCAGTGGCCCGCATTTGGCGTATCTCCAGATATCAATCCCGCTGGCATTGACCAGTATGCTCCCGCTCTTCTGGAGCGCAAAGCTGCGGTCAATGCTGCCAATCCAGTTGCCGCTGCAATCTGCCATCGCGCCGTTGAGCCTGAACTCTCCCGGCGCGCTGATGTTCACTCCGAACCCCAGGGATAGAACATCAATGAGGCCATCGCTGTCCGTGTCAACAGCCCGTTCCTCTGAGAGACCTGTCAGCCTGGTGCCGGCAATGGTGACGCTGACCGGAATCTCGAGTGTGTGCCGGTCTGAGGAGATTTTGATATATCCATCTACCCTGGGAATCGATGTCTTCACGGGAATTGCGATGGCCGCCTGCACCGTCCCATTGCTGTCGCTCTCCAGCCGATCCGGCCCCCAGGCTGAAATCCAGCTCCAGTTCTCCTCAGCATACTCCTTTATGGAAACCCGGAAGGATTTGCCATCCATAGGAACATCATATCCATAAACCTTCACCGTCCAGTTGCCCAGCTCCGGATTGCTGATCTCCAGGGGACCGAGATTGTCTGTCCCCAAATCGGCATTCTCCTCACTGGCAGTGCCTCTGGGGTTCTCAAAGACAAGGGCAACTTCGCTCTTATTACCTCTGTCCTGACTCGTCAACTCTGCAGAGATCTTCTTTGTGCTCTCAGTTACATTTACGGTCTGATTCCAAGTCTCCTTGTATCCCACGCGGCCCTCATATTCCCGAATAGTAGTATTCTCAATCATCCCGGTATAACTGAGATTCTGCAGGGACAGACCGGGATTTTTGAGGAAAAACTGCATCTTGTTGCTGGTTCCGGCTGCCGCTGACTCCAGATTCCAGCGCAGGGGATCTGTCATCAGTTGGCTTCTTTCCACCTGAAGGGTATAATTGGACGGAGTAGTCGCATTCTCACTGTGCACGGCTATCAGCCATCTTCCCGAAGGAGGATATGTTATCTTTTTACCAGCCTTCTGGACGACGGTCTCAGAAGCATTAATCATGCTGGAATTGGTCTTGATGCCGGCAGCTCTGCCGGTATCATTGCCTGATCTTTCGCCGGTATAATACTCGCTGGTAGGCGAGAGCAGGAACAGATCGAGCTTAGTGTCTTGCTTGCAGCCGAGGGTAACTTCAAAATCGGTTGTTCCGGGATTCATCTCCAGATAGTAATAGCGCCATTCGCTTCCGTTTAGAGACCCTGTGCCATTGGCCTCTCCCCGTGAGATTTTCAGGGGCATCGCCACATTCACGCTGATGGGAATATCCAGAAGCGTCTCGCCGCCGTCAGCAATCTCGATGGTGCCGCTATAAATGCCTGGTGCGGTATCCTGCGGCACCGCTATTGAGGCGGCAAAGACCTTCTGATCATTGGCGGCAAAAGTCCTGGGCAAAGGCTGAAGGTTTACCCAGTCAGCCACCTCCCCCTGCACAGAGGTCTTGAGGTCTTCTATGCTGCGATCGGAAAAGAATACAAAACGCAAGCTCCAGTCTTCGTCTCCCGGAGCCAGGGCATAAATCTTCTTCTGCGGCCTGTCTGCGCCCGTATCCAGCCCAACGTACACTCCCTTTCCCGCGGGCAGATATGCCCAGCGGCCCGCAGTCCAGCGATCCGGAATCGTTCCGCAGATATTGCTGCTATTTGCCAGAAGCTCATAGGAGGAGAGGGCATCGAGCATTCCTGCCCCCTGATAGAACTCCTCGTAGCTCTCGCCAAGAGTGCTGTCCAGTTTTTTCGCTCCCCGGGTCATAGCCGCCTTTACGCCTGCGGCGCTCAGATTTCTGTCTGCCTGCAAGAGCAGCGCCGCCAAGCCGGCCGCCACCGGTGCAGAAAGGCTGGTTCCGGACTCACTGGAATAGTAGTAATCAACCGGGCTGGGCCGTTTTATTCCCGTGGGCACAATGGAGATGATGTCAACGCCCGGTGCCACGACATCCGGCTTGATCCTATCGTCTCTGGTGGGCCCTGAACCGGAAAAGCTGGCGATGCGGCCTGACGCGTCCGTCGCGCCAACGGTAATCACCTTAACGCCATCGCCCGGCGAGTCGATCAATCCCGGCGGAAGCGCCAGGACGACTGGAATGAGGAGATAATAGACGTCCTTCTTGGCGCTATCGCTGCCATCTCTCTGAGACAATTCAATCGGCGTTCTACTATTGCCTGTCTGGCTTCCGTCAGTCTGACTGCTGCTGGTTTTCGATACCTGACCACCGGTATCGCTGCTGTTGCGATTTCCTGCCGCCACGCAGACCACCACACCCCCTCTGACGGCATTGTCCGCAGCCATGGTTATGGGGGGATTGGTCTCGCCCAAATTTATGCCGCCCAGGCTAAGGCTGAGGATATCTGCACCATTGTAAACAGCCCATTCAATTCCCGCAATGATATCCGAGACTTTGCCGTCGCCTTTGCCATTGATTACTTTGACGCTGATCAGCTTTGCTCCGGGAGCAATTCCCTTGTAGCTGCCATTGGAGGCCGCCCCTGATCCGGCTATTATCCCAGCCACCATTGTTCCGTGTCCCAGCAGATCGTCAGCCGTGATCTCATCCGCCAGGAAATTTTTCTCGGCTACTACTTTGCCGATCAGGTCTGGATGATTCTTGTCGATGCCGGAATCAATCACAGCCACGGTTATTCCCGTGCCGTTGATCCCCTTCTCCCAGAGCTTGTCTGCTTTTATTATCCTGGCAGGGGAAATATACCCGTCATTATATTCCTCCTGGGTGGCGGAGCCGTTCGTTGATTGCCCTGCGGATGATTCATTTAAAGAGATCCGTGCGCTGCCATCAAAATAGATTCCCGATACCAATTTGCTCTCCGCCATATCTCTGATAGCATTACTCGAAGCCTCTCCAGCGAAACCGGGGATCAGATGAAACCGGTACTTGACCGAGAGGCCTTTGGAGGTTTGATCATCAGGAAAGAGGCTATCTTGGCTGGATGGAGCAGTGGCATTGAGCATAACAATCACAGGTATTTTTTCTCTCCCGGCACTCCCGTCTGCTTCTGCCGCCAGAAACTCTCCCAGACGGAGGTCGATCTTCTGGTCTGCTGCGATTGAGAGCCCGTGAGCCTTAGCAGACGATGCTTGCCCGGATGCCATCTGCACCGACGACTGCACAGATGATGTCTGTGCAAATGACAAGACAGATAAAAATAAGAATGACAGAATTATGCCTACCGCAGAAATAACAATTAAAATGCTTTTTGTCATATTCAACCTAACCCCATCTAAAGATTCGTCTCTGGCTTCGCACTAAAATCATTGCGGATGGATCTAAGCAGATAATGCTAAATAAACCTGTGGTACTTCTATGAAGGATGATGCTGGATTGGCTGGTTGCTTATCTGCTCTGGATTAGCTTGGCGCTGCTCCTGACATCGGCCCTGACCGGGATCAGCCATGTTGCAGTTCCAGGATGGGCACTCTTTGCCCTCTTCTGGTTAGGTCAAATAGATCACTACATGGCTATTGATGATTACTTCAATGTGGCCCTCTTTTCAGCAGCAGGCTTCTTGAGCTTCTATATGGCCTGGATTGTGATGAGCCGGGGCTTTTCATCCAAAGCATGCTATTGGGCCAGCTACGCCGCAGCTGTCTGCGGGATTGTCTATTTCCCGTTCGCTGAGATTTCCGCTCTCCAGGTGGGATTGATCGGATTTACCACCCAGATAACGACAAAGACGCTGCAATTTCTCTCCGTCCCGGTGATCATGGAAAGCTGGAACATCATGAGCCTAAACGGCCGATCGGTGCAGATAATCCTGGCCTGCACTGCCATTGAGAGCATTGCCCTGTTTGCCGGATTGATTCTATCGGTTCAGGCGCCTCTAAACCGCAAGCTTGCAGCTCTGGTGACATCCACGCTATCCATATATCTCTTAAACATTGTGAGAAATGGATTCGTGCTCGTAGCCTATGGAGGTAGCTGGTTTGGAGATGGCAGCTTTGATATTGCCCATAATATAATTGCAAAGATCGGCTCTGCCATCGCTCTTCTGGCTATATCCTACCTGGTATTTCTGCTCTTGCCGGAGCTTTTATCAATCATTGATGATCTTGCAGCAGAGATCAGACCAAGGAGAAACGATACCGCATGAAGCTAGCGAGGAATTCAACCGCCTGGGTGATGGCGCCCGTCTTTCTCACCGTGGGGCTTGCCGCCGCGGGAATCTGGCTTCTGTCCGCCGTATCTTTGGCGGGATTTGTTTTCATGATCTTCTTCCACAGGGACCCGGATCGCCTTCCCAGCGGGGATGGCATGCTCGCGCCCGCCGATGGAAAGGTCATCCAGGCCAACCCGGAAAAAATCACCATCTTCATGAGTCCATCCAATGTTCACGTCAACCGAGCTCCGCTGGATGGATATGTTCGCAATATCGAATACAGAAAAGGCACCCATCTGCCTGCGTTCATGGGACGGGCATGCAAAAATCAGCAGAACAGGATGCATCTGGAAACCGTTGACGGAATCATGGAGCTGCGCCAGATAACCGGAACGCTGGTCAGGGAGATCGTCTGCTATGTTCATCCCGGCGATCAGGTGTCGCGAGGAGAGAGAATAGGCATGATTCGCTTCGGTTCGAGGGTAGAAGTCAGCATTCCAATGGGCTACACTCTGCTTGCAAATAAGGGAGACAAGGTCCGGGCGGGAGAGACGGTGGTTGCAGTGAGGAATTCATGAATGTCTTCCGGGTCATACGGCTGCCGGACCTGTTCACGCTCCTGAACGTCGCTTTTGGATTCCTGGCGCTTCTTGCAGTCGGTGGAGCCTGGGGTGCCATCTATCCCCAGTACTCTGTGGTGTTCATCCTTCTGGCCGCAATGGCAGACGGCCTGGATGGATTTCTAGCGAGAAAATTCGGAGGCAGTCCTCTTGGTGCAAACCTCGATTCGCTTGCCGACCTGATCTCCTTCGGGGCTGCGCCCGCATTTCTGGCCATCACCGCATTTCGCCTGCCTCCAGGCCTCTGGCTCCTGGGGATCTTCTTTTTGCTCTGCGGAGCGCTCCGCCTGGCCAGGTTCAATGTAGTCTCCGGAGGAGGAGACGCATTCTTTGAGGGGCTTCCCATCCCCGCGGCGGGAATTGCCCTTTCGGCCAGCGTCCTCCTGGGAAGGCCGGTACTATCCGCTGCGCTCATGCTTTTTTTGGCGCTGCTCATGGTGAGCAGCATCTCCTATCCCAAGATCAAAGACCTTCGCGTAATGGCGATACTGGGCAGTATATTTATGGTGGTGGGATTGTTTCTCTTCCGCCAGCATGATATCCTTGAGGCCACGCTTGTGGTCATAATTCTCGTCACGCTCTATCTTGGCAGTCCGGTGGTGATCTCACGCCTACGAAAAAAGAGATAGCTGCTTTTGAGGCTGGTATAAAGCTCGGAGCGCTCTACCATCAGTTTGTGGGAGCGCCGGTCAGCCTGAAGACCGCGGCCAGCCTGGAAGAGGCCATGGAGAAGAGCATCTCCCTGCAGCCTTATGTGAAGAAGGTGAGCGTCCAGATCGACCGTAAGATGCTATCTGAGAACTTCTTCGGCTACGGCGAGCTGGAAGGGCGCATGATAATCGCACTGGTGCAGATAGATTTTGAAGGCGAGATCGTGAGCGCCAGGCTGGAGTACGACTCCGAAAAGAAGTATCCGCTCATGAGATTGATCTAGTATCGCTAATGCACTTAATAGAAAAAATCCCAAGCAAAGAGATCTGTCGCCGCCGAATAGATTATTATATGCGATGAATGCAAGATCCAATTGAGCAGAAGGCTCTCATGATGCTCTCTCGGCATGACACCCCAGCTGCCGATTATGGTAAATACCCAGATTAGGGATATTGTATCTTGGAATAAAAGATTAGGCAGAAGGCAACGAAACTGGAAGATGGCCAACGGAGACAAAAGATGCTGGACCGAAAAAACCTCATTGTCATGGTTTCATCCACCGTATATGGATACGAAGAGCTGTTGGATCGAATCTACGCTCTATTGACCACTTTCGGTTATGAAGTCTGGATGTCGCATAAGGGAACAATGCCAGTCTTTTCAAATATCTCGGCCTTCGAAAACTGCCTGTATGCAGTGGAGAAATGCGACCTGTTTTTAGGGCTCATTACTCCTCACTATGGAAGCGGAAAAGATGAGGCAGGACTTTCCATCACTCATAAAGAGATTCGAAAAGCCATTGAGCTGAATAAGCCGCGCTGGCTTCTGGCGCATGATCATGTTGTATTTGCGAAATCTCTTCTGGAGAATATTACCTTCAAGGGAGAGACAGGACGAAGGAATATCTATCTGAAGCCTAACAAATTAATGGATGATCTCCACGTTATCGACATGTATGAAGAGTCTATTCTCTCCCAGAGGCCTATCCGGGATAAGCAGGGCGATTGGGTTCAAAAATTCATCACGAACGATGATGCTGCGCTATTTGCGACTGCCCAATTTTCTCGATATCAAGAAGTCGAGGCATTTTTGGAGGAGAATTTTTCCAAGAAAGACCGCATTATCAAAACGCTCCAGGATAATGGAGGACACTCATGAAGAAAGAAGAGCTTGCAGAGATCCTTTATCTTGGCGAAAGTCGAAGAATCGAGTTTAAATCTAATTGCGAAAACCTCGATCTGATTGGTCAGACAATCTGCGGCTTCCTTAATTCTGCAGGCGGTTACCTGATATGCGGTATTGGTGACATGGGACAGCTATTGGGCGTTGAAAATCCGATTAATCTGAAAAAGAATATAGAAAATGTTTTGCAAATACACATTTCCCCAAGATCGCTGGTCTCCGTCCAGATGCAAGAAGTTGAAGGGAAATCTCTGCTCGTTATAGAAGTTCCAGCTGGCAAAGACATTCCCTATGCATTCCGGGATTCAATCTATCTCAGGATAGGCCAAAGAACCCAAAAAGCTGATATCGATACTATCCGCGATATGGTGCTGCGTAAGCAAGCGGAACCGGAACGATGGGAGAGACGCTTCTCTTCTGCAGATATTGAGCTTGATATTGATATGGATGAAATCCGTTTTTCTGTGGTGAATATTCGAAGAGTTAGGCCTTCTTTTTTCAGGGATACTGAAGATCCCTACGCAATACTTGAGGACCTATCAGCCGCAAAATATGGAAGATTGACAAATGGCGGTGACGTTTTATTTGGCCAGAATCCTGCAAAAAGATTGCCACAGGTTCGAGTTAGAGCTGCATATTTTTCCTCAGACAAAGGCGGCAATACCTTTAGAGACATGAAGTCTTTTGAAGGGCCGCTGGTTCCTGTACTTGAAAAGACATTCGATTTCATTGCCCGCAACACACCAACAATTGCGACGTTTCCAAGGAATAAGCTGCAACGATTGGATGAATTTCTATATCCACCGGAAGCGATACGCGAAGGTTTAATTAATGCATTTGCGCACCGGGACTATGCAGACTCTTCTGGTGGCGTTACGGTGAATATTTATCCAAAACGACTGGAGATTTGGAACTCAGGCAGCTTGCCAGAAGGAATTACTCCCGAAACACTGGTCCGTGGCCATCTTTCCGTGCTTAGGAATCCTGATATTGCACATGTTCTTTATTTACGCGGCTTTATGGAGATGATAGGACGCGGTAGCGTCCTGATCTTAACAAAATGCAAAGAAAGAGGGCTTGCAGAGCCTGTTTGGACATCAGATGAAAATACAGGCGTAACTCTGACATTCTTTGCTCAGGGAGTTACCACGGAAGTTGCCCCGGAAGTCACAGGGGAAGTTGGCCTGCAAATTGCCCCGGAAGTCCTGCAAATGCTTGAGGCATTTCGAGGTGATATGACTAGGCGCGATCTCCAACAAAGCCTTGGTCTGAGAGATGACGAACACTTCAGAAAAGCATACCTCTTGCCAGCTATCAGGCAAAACTTGATAGAGATGACGCGTCCGGACAGACCTCGTAGCAGCAAACAGAAATACCGACTTACGCAAAAGGGGCGCTTCGTGCTTGAGACCAACCGTTGATGAGTCATCCAAGCTATGTCGCGCATTTATTGAGCTTTCGGCACCTTAGGCAGCCTTGCTAAAGAGCATCTGCCAAAAAAAGAGTTATCTGTTAGATATCTTAATGACATCAATCGCCGTTCACTCGAACTCAATCGTTCCCGGAGGCTTGGGTGTCAGGTCGTAAACTACTCTGGCTACAGTTGGAATCTCGCTGGTTATGCGGCTGGAGATGCGCTTGAGCGTCTCCCAGGGAAGCTCCATCGCCTCCGCAGTCATGGCGTCTCGGGAGGATACGGAACGAATCGCCACCACCCAGCCGTAGACCCGGATGTCGCCCTTTACGCCAGTGGCTTTGCCGAGCAATGCCGCAAAAGCCTGCCAGGGATGGAATTTCTCTACCTCTTCCTCAACAATTACATTGGCCTTGCGAACCACATCCAGCTTCTCGGATGTGACCTCGCCCAGTATGCGCACCGATAGGCCCGGTCCGGGATAGGGCATCCTCTCGCTGATCTCCTCTGGAAGGCCCAGAGCCCTGGCAACTTCGCGAACCTCGTCCTTGTAAAGGTCCCGCAGGGGCTCGACTATGGTCTTGAAATCCATGCAAGAGGGCAGGCCGCCGACATTGTGATGGGCCTTGATTCCGCCGTCAGACTCGATTCTGTCCGGGTAGATGGTGCCCTGCATGAGGCAGTTGCCTCCTATCTTGCGTGATTGCTCCTCGAAGACGCGAATGAATGTCTCGCCCACGATCTTTCTCTTCTTTTCCGGGTCCGTGACCCCTTTTAGAGCATTGAGGAAACGCTCATGCGCATTCACGCGCACCAGACCGATGCCCTGGAAGAGCTGCTCAATTCGATCCGACTCATCCTGCCTCATGAGTCCAGAGTCCACATAAACAGGAACCAGGCGGTCCCCAATAGCGCGATGGCCCAGCATGGCGCATACCGAGCTGTCTACGCCACCCGACAATCCAATAATGGCGCGGCCCCTTACATCGCGCCTGATTTCCGCGATGGCATCCTCTATGAAACGTTGCACATTCATGGCCATAGTTAGCATCCCCGGCTTTGAGGATAATAGCCTTGCGGTTATGATTCTGGGTCATCTAGATGAAATCAATATGACCTGTACCTGAAAAAAAGGGCTATAAATTATGATAGACATAGACTGTACTGGCAAGAAGGGAATTGTGGGCCTTGCCATCTGAACCTCCTGAAAAGAGGGCCTCCCTCCGGCCCTCTTTGCTGATTGCAGTTATAATAAAAATCGTAAATATTGGAAATTCAACCGGAACCGCAATCAATAAATTTTTGCCAAGAAAAGGGCATAAGAAGTAATCAGGTGTAGTAAATGAATCCTACAAGGGTTATTATGTGCATGGCGGCGCTTGCCGCCTGTATGCTGATCGGTATCGCATGGGGAGAAGACTACCTGGAGGGCGGATACGTAAGCAGATATGACCGCTCTTCAATGATGGATGAAGGAATCTCCGGCATGGTAACGTGGCTGGACCTGCCCGTTCCCGGCAGCACATTTGTGCCTTACAGAGAATACTACAAGACCGTCGTAACACCGACAATGTACGTGATGAGCGACGCAGTGAGCAGCCCTGTATCTTACAACATCGCCGGACAGACTCCCCTGGGAGTCTATTACAGAAACGGGCTGTGGCTGCCTTATGCAACCTATGCTTCATCTCAGGCCACCAGGAGCAATGACCTCTGGATATCCGGCCAGACCAACTGGACCCAGTACGCGGCAATCCCGCTGGGCTCATCTCTGCAACTGGTGGCCAGCGTGCCATCCGGCGGGGAGGGCAGCTTCTTCAAGCTGATCCAGACCAACGCAGTCAACACAGATTACAAGGCCGCTCAATTCGAGCCGGGATATAGCAGCATGAGCTTCATCGCCGGTCAGCTGGGAAGGCACATGTTCTACTTTGTAGTGAACAACCAGCCGAGCAACGTGGTCATTGTGGATGTGTTCACTCAGGCTTCTAGTTGATAGCTAAAAACGAATATCGGAGCCAGGAATTAGAGACAGGCGGATGATTTGCCTTCTTTTTTCGCCCTGGCTCATTTTCATTGCCCCTCCCCGAGGCGCACCCGTTTATGAGGCTATGAGACTGTCCTCGATTGGGCAGCTACAGGCCAGCCACTCCTTTTCTGGACTTATGGTCTTATTAGCCCACCTCCATCTTGCCTCGCCTGCCAGGGTAAAGTTTCCGGCCAAATGCGTATCGGCGAGCCCTCCGGGCCAGAGTGATTTGCGATCAGCCAGGCCCTGGAAGGCGGCAGCAGTCTTCAGGTAAGAGAGAGTTTTGCCCAGCTGTGCCTGATAGCTGATGTTCATGTCCCGACCTTCATAGTATCTATCGCTCCATGAAATGTCCCGGTAATCGTTATCTGCCCTCAAATTTGCCGACCAATCCCCTCGCAGGAGAAGGGGAGCGCTCTTTGTAGATTGGTTAATGGCGCAGGGAGAGAATCCGGCAAGGATATGGCGCTCTGCGCTGATGCTCGCGGAATTGTATGTGAGCTTCTCATCTGCCTGATAGCTACCTGACCCATGCTCACCAAACGCAAGAGTGGACCCGATTATTGGCCGAATTCTCGTTTCAGTGCTTGCCGAGTAATTAAACTCGCCTGCCTCGATATGCACACTGTTCGTGATAATGTAGCTGTTGAATTCAGTGGAAAGCATGCCTTCGCGAGACATGAATCCATTGCCTGATACGTGACTGTCGATGACAGCCTTCGCGGCAGGCTTGCGGCTTCTCATCTTGATCACGATCTGTCCGTGAGCACCAGCAGGAAGATCATGAAAGGTCCATGTGTCGAAGGTGCCGGAGTCCGGCGATGGATAGGCGGCGATAAATACCGTTTTTTGATCGTATTTCTCTTTGACAACTAAATCGACCGGCTCCAAACCATTGTTTCCATAGGTTATGGTATAGGTGATAAGGCCGCCAGGAGTCGCGGAAGAGGGGCCATCTTTAATATCCTCCTTTTCCAGAGGCTCAAAGCTTATTATCTCGTCGCCGATCTTGATGTAATCGATAAGAGCAGATGTCTGGGATACATTGATGTCCCTGTAAACCGAAATGTAAATTTTTACAATTCTTTTGTCTTTCAGCTTGATCTTATAGTCATCAAGGCTTTCAGCTGGAATGTTATTATCTTTATACTTATTATATTGAAGATCAAATCCATCCAGCTCATTCCAGGCATCGCGGGACATTCCTGCCTCTGAGCATGTTTTTTTCTGAGAGATGAGCCTCGCATCACCGGCGTTCTTGCTGTCGTAGCTATCGTCCCCATCCCCATCAAAATAGAGTTCTACCTGAACCGATCCATCCCCTGACTGCGGATTCACCCACATGCTGAGCTGATCAAGATCTTCAAACGGCAGAGGGGGATCAGGATAAATATAAATCCTGGCATAATTTCCTTCATCATTTATGTTCAGCTCTGCGCTGCTGCTGCCATGAAAGCCCTGATCGGCAGATACAGATGCATCTGCATTCTTCAGTTTGCTCAGATGATAATCCATATCGGTAAGACCATTGGAGCTCAATATAGTCGCCTGAATCGCCTGAAGGCAGATCAAGACAATTAATATATGGCCCAATATATGGCTCAGCGATCGATTGCAGTGCAATAGCTTGTCCATACATCTGCATATTTCTGTAACTGTAGAAAAAGAATTCGCTCGGCAAAACAATGGAGGCCATGTTTGGCCTGTTTGCATCAATTCATCTTAACCATAGACGACCTAGATCAATCCTACATAACATCTACATGAAAAAAAGGATTATTAACTCCACCGATAACCACTATTCAGCGGGATAGGAGAGTGGGGACTTATCCTTACCGCCTGGGCAGGAGGAAGGGGAAAGGGGGCTAGCCTCCTGCTCAGAATCCCTTGAATTTCTGAGGTTTCCCAGGGAGGATTCGCACCTTTCCAGGACTCTTTTAAGTTCCTCAATTACTATGGGCTTGCTGACGTAGTCATCCATTCCCGCAGCCAGGCACCTTTCCCGATCGCCTTTGAGCGCGTAGGCGGTGATGGCTATGATTCTGGGGCCCGTGGGCCATCGCCTGCGGATCTCCTGAGAGGCTGCGAGGCCATCCATCTCCGGCATCTGCACGTCCATAAGAATCACATCATACGATTGGCGCTCTATCGCCTGCAAGACCTCAAGGCCATTTCCTGCTACATCTGCGCTGTATCCGAGCTTCTTTAGCATCTGTTTGGCTACCATCTGGTTGACTGCGTTATCTTCCGCGAGCAGGATGCGCAACGAGCGGATGCCTTCCTGCCTGCTTACCATTGGAACGGCAAGCTCCGGATCTGATGGAGCCGCTTGCTCTTCCGAGACCTCTGCCCGAATCGTAAAATGGAAGGTCGAACCCACATTTGGCTCGCTGACCACCCAGATCTCGCCACCCATCATCTCTACCAGCTTGCGGCTGATGGCAAGTCCCAGGCCGGTTCCCCCGTACTTGCGCGTTGTGGTGGAATCCACCTGAGAAAAAGAACGAAACAGCCGGTCAAGCTTCTCCCCAGGAATTCCAATGCCCGTATCGCTTATGGAAAAATGCAGCAGGTATTCACTGTCGCTTGATGCCTCAGGGCTATCCAATGGCGATGCCGTCACAGAGAGGCTGATTGTACCATCATTCGTGAATTTTACTGCATTGCCCAGCAAGTTCACCAACACCTGCCGAAGCCTGGTAACGTCTCCCTTGATGTATGCCGGAATAGATTCATCCAGATCGCATTTCATAGCCAGCCCCTTTTGACCGGCAGAGGGCATTATCAGATCAACTGCCACCGAAATGCATTCTCGCAGATTGAAGAGCTGGCTCTCCAGCTCCATCTTGCCTCCTTCAATCTTGGAAAAGTCCAGGATATCGTTTATGACCGAGAGCAAGGTGTTGCCGGAGCTTCTCACGGTCTCAACATAGTCTCTCTCCTGGGCATTTAAGTCCGAGTTCAGGAGCAATCCGGTCAGGCCCAATACGGCGTTAAGCGGCGTTCTGATCTCATGGCTCATATTGGCTAGAAAGTCGGATTTTGACCTGGCTGCCGCCTCTGCTGCTTCCTTTGCTTCAATTAGCTTCTCCTCCGCCAGCTTTTTTTCTGTGATTTCTGTGAGGAAATTGAGTGTGGCCCGTCTGCCCTGCCAATCGATTAGCGTCGCATTGATCTCCACCCACTTGATAGCTCCTTCAGGCGTTACGACCCTGAAGGAATATCGAGGCGGAGCATCCTGGCTGGCAATCCTTCGCCGGTAATTGTCAAATACCATTTGCCGGTCAGCCGGATGCAGGAACTCAGAAAAGGGCCGGCTTATGAGATCCTGCTCGGAATGAACCCCCAACAGGCTGATCGTCATGGGATTGACAAATTTAATCTGGCCATCCTGGGCGACGATGATTGCTTCGCTCGCATTTTTTATGAGCAGGCTGTACTTTCTTTCACTCTCGCGCAATGCTTCCTCTGCCTGCTTGCGATCGCTGATATCCCTCGTCACTCCCACGAGATACTCATTGCCTGACTTGTCTCTGTAGGGGGTCTTTTTGATCAGCACGGTGCGGGTGACTCCCGGAGCGTAGGTATTCGTCTCTTCGTTTACGTTTTCTACCCATGTGGCAAACACCTCCTCATCCTTCTGCCAGGAGACGCGCGCATCTTCTAGAGAAGAGAACAGCTCGAAGGCGGTTTTGCCCAGGATCTCCTCCCTGGGGCGATTGAAGAGCTTGCATGCCACATCGTTGACCAGGATGATGCGATGCTGCCTGTCTTTGACATGAATGGGATCGCCGATGGAATTGATGATCTTATCTAGGGAATCGCGGGTATCCATCAGGGCTTTATTGGCTCTTTCCAGATCCGCGGTTCTTTGAAAGACCCTCTTCTCCAGTCTATCATTGGCCATCTGCAGTTGCTCGTCGATTCTCTTTATGTCCGTGATATCCCTGGCAATGCCCACCAGAAACTGGTTGCCGGCTTCATCTACGTAAAGGGTCTTCTTGGTGAGCATTATTCGAGCAATGCCCTGGTCGTCAGTCACATTTTCTTCGTCGATGCTCTCCATACCGGTACTAAATACCGCTTCGTCCATCTGCCAATAGAGGTCCGCCTTCTCTTCAGGAAAAAAATCAAAGCAGGTCTTGCCGATCATCTCCTCGGGCCTCCGTCCGGCCAGCTTGCTCTCTGCGATATTCACCAGTACATAACGATGCTTTCTATCTTTGACAAATAGCGGATCGGTAAACGAATCCAGGATATTTTCCAGAAATAGAAGATGCGATTTGTCTGCGTTGTCCTTTTCTTCGAAGGATTTCTCTATTGCAGTGATATCTGTGGATATTTCAGATAGCGTTTTGCCGAGGTCTGCCGAAACTGCCTCGCTTTTGTTTCTGAGATCATTTAATCTAGCGCGAAGCAAGCAGAGCCTCTGCAATGCATCATTGGATTGCATTTTTTGTCCTGGAAATGTGCCGTGTATTTTGCATTTTAGCAAATCGGAAACTTTTTCCAGTTAAATAATTGTGTCTGTTTCTGATAAATAATTTGTCCCCAAAATGAGCCAATGATAGTGTCTCGATATATTATTTCGTTTCATCGCTTCCGGCTTATAGAACGCCCTTTATCCAAAAGATGCCATTCCTCTCCTCGATCCCGATATCCGTATCAAGAAAATGCCTGGCCGTCCAGATATTTGTTCTGGCATGAAGAGAGATCTCTCGCGCTGTGAAGCTGCCACCAGCCAGGACGAGATAGGGAATAAGCTGGTCTGCCAGATGGCGGTCCACTGCTGCAGGGGACTTCAGCTCTGCAATCAGCTCCTCGGCTGCCGTTCTGCCCACTCTTTCCGCAGCAAATCCCTTCCTGCCCAGAGAGCTTGCACCCTTGCAGCCCGACCAGAGAGTGATTCCGCTTCCCATAGAAGGCAGATGGGCGACCTCTCGATCTATCTGAGCCATAAAGCCAGCTTCCTCCAGCACTCTTTCCGCAGATTCTGCTTGCCTGATGGCCACATGCTCAGGCAGGTTGGAGCAGTGAGAGATTCCCTGAACCAGGATGCGGCTGCTCTGTGCACTGCTTTGTGAATTGTGAATATTCTGAATATTCTGTTCGGTTTGAATATCCGCATGGCTTCTTTCCCAGCCATCAGCCCTCAGCAGAGAAGAGGCCTTCAGCCCCGTCGGCTGCACCTGCAAGAGAACCTCGCCCTGTCCCCTGGGATAGTATCCCCTCCGCAAAACATCAAGGCCAGCCTTTGCCCCGAAGGTGGAAAGCGCCGGCAGAAAGACATTTTTAAAATAGTCAACCGTCGGGGACCATTGCACATCTGTGCCCCCCTGAATCTGCAAAGATGACGACTCATCTGCACAGAGCAGAGCAGGCATAAGACACTGCATGAGCAGAGTCACGCTTCCGGCAGTTCCAATTTCTATCCGGTATCTACCACCCTTGATCTTTCCCGGGACGAAGGTGATCTCAGAAGATCCTTCAGTGATCCCGGATGCCCTGGCCCCGCAAATTTCCCCCAGAGCCATCAAAGCCCGGGCATGCTGCGCCGCCAGGCCCGGTTTTGGCCGGCCCTGCCGTATTTTCCTTATGTGAACGCCCTTTCCGGTAACTGCCGAAAGGGCGGCAGCGGTGCGCACAATCTGGCCGCCGCCTTCTCCAAATGAGCCATCAATCTCGATCATCAATGAAATCCTTCAATTGGGCTTGATGCCGCTGACCTTTACGCTGGATATGCAATCTTCAACTTTCTCTCTCTCCTCAACAGATCCATCCAGACTCTTTAAAATCGCCTGGCCGGTGGGATCATTTGTCATGCAGTCCAGGGGAAAGATGGACTCCTGCACTACGCAGACATCTTTGAATCCTGCGTATTTTATGGCATCCAGGTACCTGTCCTTTGGCAGGGCTCCGGCAATGCATCCGACATAGGCGTTGATCGATTGCCTGACGAACTCAGGAAGAGCCTTCAGGAGAACGATATCCGAAACCATCATCCTGCCGCCGGGCTTTAAAACCCTGAAAGCCTCCTGAAATGCTTTTTTCTTATCTGGAACCAGATTTATGACGCAGTTGGAGATGACAGCGTCAACGGTATCGTCCTCGACCGGCAGCGCCTCAATCTCGCCCAGCCGAAACTCCACATTGCCGTAGCCGCCCTGGCTCGCATTGGCCTTTGCCCGCGAGATCATCTCTGCAGTCATATCGACGCCGATGACCTTGCCCCGCGGCCCCACGATCTTCGAAGCTAAAAAGCAATCAAAACCTGCTCCCGATCCAAGGTCAAGAACCGTCTCACCCATCTTTAAGCAGGCATAGGCGATCGGATTTCCGCAGCCAAGCCCCAGATTGGACCCGGCAGGTGCGTCCTCCATCTGCCCATCGGTGTATCCGATCTTTCTGCTGATGCTCTGCGGCTTCGTCGACCCGCAGCAGCCTGAAGAGCAGCAGGATTGTGCATTCTTTGCCACACGCGAGTAACTTTCCCTTACCGCCTTCTTTAGATCTTTATCATTCATATTTCCACCCCCCTATTCCTGAAAAGCCTCGTTTATCACCGGCCCCAGCCGCGACTTTACCATGTCTTCAAGCACATCCACCTTGATCAAAGATAAGCAGCAGACCTTGCCCCGTTTCATCAAGCAGAGCAGGGCAAGCTTGTCTCCCGGCTTGATATTTGCTTTCTCCCGGATATCTTTGGGCAGAACCATCTGCCCTCTCTCGTCGATAGTTAGAATCGATTCCACTGAGCAACTGCTCGTCTCTCCTGACTGACAGCAGGATTCTGATTCGTGATCTTCTCTTGCGGTCACTACTGCTACCTCGTTCTGCTGAATTTAATCGGGTGTTTTCTGATTAAATAAACTTTTCGGAAAACTCAGAAAATTCTGATGATTGTCAATTCTGTATTCTGCTATTCACTCATTCCATTGTCCTATTCACCTCTTTGTCCACCCACGTCATCTCATTATCCATTCTCTTCATCTCGTTGTCATCTTTCGCCATCCAATATGACATTGAAAGCGTCGCGAGAGAGTGGCTAATTGAGACGGAATCACGGCCAAACGCTATATTCCGCCATATTATAACTTATGAAAGATAACTATAAATGAAATGGTAGCTTCATTTGGATGGGATAGATCATGAAAGGACCATGGGGGCTTCGATTCAAAGGACCTGCAGAGGAGCCAGATGAAATGACCACATTGGCCAGGAGGAACAGGGCGATAGACTTCTGCAATATGCACATTGACCGCTATGAAAGCTTGAAATGGCGCTCTGGAAAAGGCTATTACTACCTGAGCATAATCACCATACTGTTAAGCTCATCAATTCCCGTAATTCTGCTCACAGACAACAATCCAGCCAATTATGAATTTCTCACCCTGATCTCTCTGAACTCCAAGCTGATCTCAGCGGCATTTTCGGCTATAATCGCAATATCGACCGGCATTTTGACATTATACCAGTGGCGAGAAAATTACCCTAGGTATGCTTACACCCTTCAGCGGCTCAAGAATGAAAAGGCAAAATTTGAGGCATCAAAAATTGAAGAGGGAGATGCAGGCGACAGGATGATCATGGATTTCGTAAATGACCTTGACGCAATTGTGCTGGATGAGGTCTCAGAGTGGCGCTCGCTCATGAGCAATAATGGAAAAAGTGATCGCCAAAAAAAAACTGATCCTGCTGCCAATGACGATAACAGTGAGAAACGATCGACAAAAGATCAACCCGGATAAATGCTGGCTACAGTAACAAAAAAATATAAATTAATAAAAAGAAGCCTTTCCCGCCGGAAAGACCTCTTAGCCGCTACTTCACGGCATCAGCATACTGCCTGGAAAACTCCTCGCATTGGCCGATGATCCGGCCCGTCGCCTCCCTCAGAACAGCAATGGGGTCAGCACCGGAGGTCGTGAGATGGAAGACAGGGTTGTCCATTATGGGAAACTTGGTGTCATAGGTTGCCATCAGCACCCGTTCGTCAGCCAGCAGTTCAGTCCGCAGCAGGTTCAGGATGGTATGCCCTTCCCCTACAAACTCGATAACGGCCTGATTGTCCGTTTTCTTGATAATCTTAAGATTCATCAAACCACACCCAGACCATAGGCTGAACTCATTTTGCGCGTCTCGGTATTGGCACAGTTGGGACAGACCAGTTTGTTGTCCCTCTTGACCAAGCCGACAAGACAGCGATTGCAGTAGGCCTTGATCACGCCCAGGTCCTCATCGCTCGTGGAAAGCCTCATCTGCCGGTCGTCGATGATCTTGGCCTTGAGGATATCGCGAACCGAGAAAAGGTGGCGCAGATCTTTGACATAGGAGTTTCTCACATTGGATATGTGAATGGTCGCCTCCTCGTCTGATAGAGGCCTGTCTTCATGCCCCTTTTTAAAGGCCAGGGAGACAATGACCAGGCTGTCCTTGAGATCAATCACCTCTCCCACCACTATATCACCCTGAGAGAGCTTTACCGGAGCATTGGTCTTGGGTATGACACTCGCGGACCTGGCCCTTGAATCTATCTTTACCAGGCCAGCGGTTGATGCAAAAATCGTTCCTGATCGAGCATAGGTGCAATCACCGGGTACAAACTCCTCGGTCGATCCAACCACATCACCAGGAAGCACAAAGATACCGTCCATCATCATTCCTCAATGAATTCTTTATGAAGCGCGTTAAATCCTGTTTCATCCTTAATCGCATGTTATTCTATATAGCTCAACCCCAATGACCTTGGTATCCTGGCTATGGAAGTCAAAGCATCTCTTCAAGGGAAAGGGGATGCGATAAATCTCCTGAACGATGCAGGGTTTCATAAAGCTTTTTACGAACCCCTCGCTTCCCTGATTGTGCAAAGAGTAGATCGTCCGGGCGATATTTCGAGCGCTATTGAGAAAGGCCCGGTCACCGCTACTCGCTTTCTGGGCCCCGAAAGGCGGATTCATAATCACTGTATCTATGCCCTTGAGGACAAGCGATCCTGCATCGGCGCGGATGAAGTCCACATCCGCACCCAATTTTTCTGCATTTCTCCTCGCTATGGCCAGAGCTTTGCCATCAATCTCCACACCAATGGACCTTGCGCCAAGCAGGGCTGCCCCGATGGCCAGCACCCCCGTGCCGCAGCCCAGGTCGCAGACGGTGCCAAGATCCCCGCGCATCGCCGCCAGGAAGAGCATCTCTGCGGCTACCGGGGCGGGCGTGGCATACTGCTCCCTTTGAAAAGAAGGATTGCTAAAGCCCTCCAGCCTCTCCAACAACATCTCAAGCTGCTTTTTCTTCATATCCGCCAGAAGGGGATACTATTGCGGCCTATATGAAGTATATTATCCCTTCAATGGCGAGGAGCATAACCACGAGAACCGTCATGACCTTGAGCAGGAATACGGCTTTAGGGAGGCTTGAGTCGCTTTGCTCAGGCTCTTTTTCAACCTCAGGAGCTTTCGCGGCCTGCAAAAAGTCCGTGAGATCATTGGTATCATTGGGACAATTAGCGCCATCAGTTCCATTATACCAGGCATTGCCCTCATCGTTTTCTTTTATCTCTTCGCGTTTCTCTTCCTTTTTTATCTCCTGATATCTCTCATCCACGGCATCTACAGTTGCCTCTTTCAGCGGATTTTGTGCTGATTCCTCGATCTCCGCAAGCCCCTGCTCGCGACCGGAGAATTGCCTGCTAACGGGCGGCACGAGAAGCTGTCGGTAATCGCCGCAGGCCACTTCGCATTTCATCGGGACAGTGCACCTATCCGCCAGGATCAGATCTCTTGCCTCATGCTTCTCTTTTAGGTCCTCCAGCACAGTCAGGTCGGCATCCATTATGGGCTGAACATCCGGCTCATGCAGGTCATTTATCTTGATATTGACCGCCATTTCATCCGCAGGGCTGTTTGGCAAAAGATGAAGGGACTCGTCCCAGGTAAGCATGCGATTTATATCATCGATCTTGCTCAGCGAATAGCTCGCCATGACGCTGGCAACGGCAAGCAAGGCTTCCTGACAGGTACGGCTGCCATTTTCTGCCGACTTCTCTAAAATCTCTGCCGCCCTGGCAACCCGTTTGGCTCTGCTCTTCTGCCCATCCGGTTCCTTCGCGGCAAAATGCTTTTCTGCGCAGCGCAAAGACCCGGCAGCTATCAGCAGCTTCTCTGAGGATTCTCTGCCCAGCCTCTGCAAATCCAGGCTGGCATTGATGTTCTTCAGGGCCTGGTAAAGATGGTCTCCCGCTTCCTCTGAGGGACAAACCTGGACCGCTCCCATGAGATAATCCAGAGCATTGTTCATGGCGCGGGCCTGCATCAAGGGCTCATCTGCGAGAAGGCCAATGCGATAAGACTCCATCATGCCGGCGATTATCCTTTGCAGATTGAGTATTTCGGACTTGTCATCGCCAAAGCCGGAATTTTCAGCCGCCCTTTCTAGGGACTTCTGGGCCTTCTCCAGCAGCATCAGGGCCTCTTCGACCCGGACGGGCCCGCCTGCTTTGGCGAGATAGGATTGGCTGCGAGCAATTGCCTCGGCCACTCTGACCTCCGCCTGGCCTTCGCCCAGGGTAGATGCCAACTCTTGATAGCGATTCGCCGCCTGGACGAATAGCCAGGAGGCTTCATTGGCAAAAGTGCGGCTGCTTTGCAGGCCATTATCTTGCAGCTTGTCTCTTGCCAGAGCACTGTAAGTCTTCGCCAGGCAATAGAGAGCATTCTGATAGCCGGGCTTCATTTGGCCGGGAACCAGCTCCACAGCCTTCTCCAAAGGCTCGCGAGCAGCGGTTGCCTGCCCCATCCTCAGGTAGATGCGTCCTAGGTCGGACAGAACTATCCCCTGGCTGGAAGTCTCGCCTTGCAGCGCAAACAGGGAGAGGCTGGAGTTCATGTAGTACAAAGCCCGATCCCAGTCCATCTTCTGGCCAGCTATCCTTCCCAACTGATCCAGCACCCAGGCAGAACTCCTCTTGTCGCCCAATCTCTCAAAGTCTGCCAGGCTTCTCTCAAAGTATCGGGACGCCAGCTCCTTCTCGCCCATATCGGCATAGACCCTTCCAAGGCTACCCGTCATCTGGGCGATGCCGAGGCTGTCGCCCGCTTCCTCGAATGTCTTCAGGCTGCGGTAGCAGTGCTCTATGGCTTTGTCCCATTCGCCGCTCTTCCTGTAAGCCGAGCCAAGGTTCCCCAATACATGGGCAAGGCTGATGCGATCCCCCTCCCTGGAAAATCTGTCTGCAGCCTTTTGATAATAGAAGACCGCCTTAGCTAAATCGCCCTGATGAATGAACGCCTGACCCAGATTATTCTGCAGCACAGGCCGCAGAACAGGATCGCGGCAGAGCGACAGAGCCTGATTGTAGGCATTGGCAGCCTGGTCTGGCAGTCCCGCCCGCCGGCAGATGTCGCCAAGCCGCTTGAGTTCATAAACATCCTGTAGCTGCTGAGACAGTTTGCGGCTGATGTCTCCATCAATTTTGCCATTTCGGGCGCTATCCAGAAATTTGCCCAGCAATTCAGGACAACTTCCTTCGATGGCGCTACTATCGATTTTTTGTAGACCATCACCTCCTTTGGAAAGGGATGCATATATTTCCTGAAGAACGACCAGTTGATCCATGAGTTATAAGATAACTTATATCTTTATATAGTTTTTGAATGCATCGAATTTTGTTGTTACTATAGATCAGTTATAATTCTAGCCTTGAAGAAGCCTTTTATATCTTGGCCGTAAGTGTTTTTGGGAGATTCCCGATGGAGTTCACTGCACAGGAAAAATATGAGTTCAAGCGTCTTCTCGATAACCTGAGAAGCAAGACGGGGCGAGGGACGGAACTGATTTCTCTCTATATCCCCCCAGATAAGCAGATCCATGATGTCACAAGCCAGCTGCGTGAGGAGTACGGGCAAGCAGCCAACATAAAATCTCGTGTCACCAGACTTTCCGTGCAGGGTTCACTTGAGTCGGCCATGGCCCGCCTCAAGCTCATCCCCAAGGCGCCACCCAATGGCGTGGTCATATTCATCGGCAGCGTGGATGCGGGGGCCAATAAGACTGAGATGTACAGCGCAGCCATGGAGCCGCCCGATCCCATAGTCACTTACCGGTACCACTGCGATTCATCGTTTCTCCTGGAACCTCTGGAAGAGATGCTGGCCGACAAGAAGACATTCGGCCTCATCGTGCTCGACCGGCGGGAGGCGACCATCGGCATTTTGAAGGGCAAGTACACCGAAGCCGTAAAACACCTGACATCCACCGTGCCCGGCAAACAGAGAAAAGGCGGCCAGTCCAGCCATAGATTCCAGCAACTGCGTCTCATCGCCATACACGAGTTCTACAAAAGGGTGGGCGAATCGGCCAACGAAGCATTCCTGGCCATCGATCCCAAGGACCTGCAGGGCATACTGATCGGCGGGCCCTCTCCTACCAAAGAGGAGTTTGTCGAGGGCGGATTTCTCCATCATGAGCTGCAAAGGAAGGTCATCGGCACCCTGGATGTGTCCTATACCGATGAATCGGGATTGTTTGAGCTGGTGGACTCCGCTCAGGAGCAGCTCTCCGATCTGGAGGTGATGCAGGACAAAGTGCTGATGCGCCGCTTCATGAAGGAGCTGGTATCAGACAAGGGTCTCGCAGCTTATGGCGAAAATGAGGTTCGCCATAACCTGGAGCTGGGCGCTGTGGAGGTCCTTCTCCTGTCCGAAGACCTGAGAAAGACGCGAGCCAAGATCGAGTGCACCAGCAGAAGCTGCGACTTTTCAGAGTATCAGACCCGCACCGCTTCAACAGCTCCGGTTGGTAGCTGCCTAAAGTGCGGGGCAGCTCTCACCATAACCGAAGAAGTGGATATAGTCTCCGAATTGTCAAAGCTGGCTGACCTGAGCAAGACGGAAGTCAAGATAATCTCCACGGAGTTTGAAGAGGGTGAACAGCTCTACAAGGCCTTTGGAGGCATCGCTGCCATCCTCAGATACAAGACCAGCCACATCTAGGAGCGATGAGAACGATCGAAGTTGCCATTAGCTCAGCGGTTCGACCTACAGAGCGGGTAGAGAAGGTCGTATCAGCCATTGAAAACATTTTTCCTGGCCTGATCATGGACATTCGGGCCGATAGGATCGAGGCCTACAACGGCCTGGAGAGCCTGAAGACCCTCCATAAACTCCTGAGGGAACAGAGGATTCTGGACACAGCGAGAAAGATATTGCTGAGGGGAATGGTGGGAAGTGCCACAACATTTCAGATCAGCAAGCAGGCGGCGCACATGGGCGTTGTGAGCTTTCCTCCGGAAGAGGAGGCTCTGGGATCGCTGCATGTGCAAATTTCCGGTGGCAATGCCGTTATCGACTGGCTTGCTCCTGAGACCGAAAACGGCATGCCAATCAAAATAATTGAACTGAACGAGATCCAAAAAACCAATCAGGGAGGAGAAGATGTTTAGCTTTTCCTCCAGCAAACTGGTTGACAGGCCCTTTGACTGGGCCTACCAGCTCAAAGATCTGGGATACAGCGGCTGGGAGATCGTAAACGAGGGCAAGCAGAAGTTGACCCGGGAGAACCTGGCCGAGGCAAAACAGATCGTAGAGACCACAGACCTTTTTATCACCATTCATCTGCCTTACTCAGACCTGAATCTCGCGTCCGTGAACCAGCCCATCTGGGAGGAGACGGTGCGGCAGATGAAAGAGTGCCTGGACCTTTCCAGCGATTTTGCCCGCCTGGCGGTGCTTCATCCCGGCCACTTTTCGCCGCTCGGAATGCAATTGCCTGATTCCGCCTGGTCGCAGAGCATCCTGGGAATCCAGCAGGTCTGCGATCATGCCAGCAACCTTGACATGAAAATTGCCGTGGAGAACATGGTGAACATGCCTGCCATACTAGGGCGCCGTCCTGAGGAGATCATGGGGATAATAGAGACCGTGGACCGGGACAACGTTGGCTTCATCTTTGATGTGGGACACGCCAATACCAACGGAAATGTGGAGAGCTTCCTGAAGCTTACTGACAGGATGATTCATACTCATGTTCATGATAATCACGGAGAAAGGGACGAACACCTGCCGGTGGGAAACGGCACTGTGCCCTGGAAGAAGGTCATCGGCGCCTTCAATGGATATAAGGGCCGCATTGTCACCGAGTCTCGCTCCCTGGAAGAGGGGCAGAGATCGGTTAACCGCCTGAAGAAGATGATGAACCTCCAATAGTGACCCAATAGTGACGACCATGACGATCTTCGATAATCTATCCAAGAGCATGCTGGAGGGTTTTGACTGCAAAGACCGCGCCCGTGAAGAGGCCTATCGTCTCTCTCGCAAGGTCGTTCGCCTCTGTTCTTCCTCTATCCGGTCGGTGCATAGGAATGATCTGGCCCAGGCGGAGAAGATCTTGAGCGAAGCGGCCACGGACCTGGAACGAATTCGGATGGTGCTGAAGGATCACCAGGATGTGCGCTACGCCGGATTTGTGGATGGGGCAGAGCAGGAGTACGCGGAGGCCAGGTGTGTCTACTCCATAACCACACGCCGCCAGATCCTGACCCCGGATGAGGTTGGAGTTGACAGCGTAAACTATCTGGCAGGTCTCGGAGACGTAACAGGAGAGCTGCGTCGCTACATTCTGGATCTCATTCGCGCCGGAAGAGCTGAGGAAGGGGAATATTTCCTGGGAGTGATCGAGGAGATTTATTACCTGCTCATGCTCTTCGACTACCCGGATGCAATAACCCGCGGACTGCGCCGCAAGAGCGACCTCGCGAGGAGCATGCTGGAAAGGACGCGCGGAGACCTCACGAATGCCCTGGAGCTGGCCAAGATGCAGAAAGCGCTCAGCGGCTCCCATGAGCATCCTGAAGAAAGCAAGTACTAAATATGCATAATCACGCATAAATCACCCGAAAAATGGCGCACAAAATTGCATATAAAATCGCTAATAAAACCGAAAATATAATCGCAAATAGAACCCCAAATAGAATCGCACATTTGGTCGCACATCATCTTAAAAGACTGATTTCCTGGAGCTAGAAAGCATGAAGTTTGATCCCAGCATCATTAAAGAGGCTGCCAAAGAGGATTTCGATAAGGCCTGGCAGCAGGGCAGGGAGTATCTCGGCAAGCCATCCCTGAACGAGAGATATCCCAGAAATAGCTATTCTTTTGGAACAGTACACCCCATTTTCGATACCGTTCAGAAGCTTCGAGAGGCTTACATTCGCCTAGGCTTCACCGAGGCCATGAACCCGGTGATGGTCGATGCATCCGATGTTTACCGCCAGTTCGGCTCTGAGGCTCTGGCTGTGCTGGATCGCTGCTTCTACCTAGCAGGCCTGCCGCGGCCCGATATCGGCATGTCTGATGAGAGGATCGCTCAGGTTAACGCCCTCCTGGGCAGGGAAATCTCGGGAGAGGAGGCAGAGGCCCTGCGACAGATCCTGCATGGGTACAAGAAGGGCAAGGTGGAGGGCGACGACCTGGTCTCTGAGATCGCTGCTGCTCTGGGAGCGCATGATGCCCTTGTCTCCGTGATCCTGGAAAAGGTCTTTCCTGAGTTCCGGGAGCTGAAGGCCGAGGCCACGTCACGCACCCTGAGAAGCCATATGACCTCCGGCTGGTTCCTGTCGCTCTCCAATCTTCATCATCGCTCTAAGCTGCCCCTCAGGCTCTTCTCTGTGGACCGCTGCTTCCGGCGGGAGCAGGCAGAGGATGCAGCGAGGCTGATGAGCTACTATTCGGCAAGCTGCGTGATCATGGGCGAAGAGGTGAGCGTCGAGGATGGAAAAGCCGTTGCAGACGGCCTGCTCAGCCAGTTTGGCTTTGAGAAGTTTCAGTTCCGGCCGGACGACAAGAGGAGCAAGTATTACACCCCGGGAACGCAGATCGAGGTCTACGCCTACCATCCAGGTCTGGTCGGATCGGCAACGAAGTACACCAGCGGATGGGTTGAGGTGGCCACCTTCGGCATCTACTCGCCGACGGCACTCTCCCAATACGACATTCCCTATCCGGTGATGAACCTGGGGCTGGGTGTGGAGCGGCTGGCCATGATTCTGCACAACTCTCAGGATATGCGGGCCCTCTCCTATCCTCAATTCCAGACCGGCTGGACTCTGACGGCGCGGGAGATGGCGCAGATGATCTCCGTCGAGAAGCTGCCCAGCTCGCCTGCCGGCCAGGCCATAGCCGAGGCGGTTGTCGCTATCTCCACTGAGCACGGCGAGACTGCGTCGCCCTGTGAGTTTGTTGCCTGGGAGGGCGAGCTCTTCGGGCGGAAGGTTAAGGTATCTGTCGTCGAGCCCGAGGAGAACACCAAGCTGTGCGGCCCGGCTGCCCAAAACGAGATCGTGGTTTACAAGCAGAACATCATGGGCATTCCCCATACCTCCCGCTGGGAGGAGGCGTTTAACGAAGGCGTGACCACGGGAATCAAGTACATCGATGCCTTTGCCGCTCTTGCCGCTTACGATATCGAGGTGGCAACCATGGCCGGCAAGGGATCGGAGACGCGCGCCAGGATAGTGAGAAGCCCGGGAGATATCAACATCAATATCCATCCTGCCCTGGAGAGATACATCACCAGCTACAAGCACAAGATGGACCTGCGCGGGCCGGTCTTCACCACGGTTAAAAGCGAGATCGTAGGCTGAAGATAAAGGGAGAGGGGAGCAGCAATGAAAGACACTTCTGCCAATACGGATGCCAAGAAGGCCGCGGGCGAGGCGGCTGCGGAGCTGGTGAAGAGCGGCATGGTCGTGGGCCTGGGCACGGGCTCCACCGTAGCCTGGACCATCAAGCGGCTGGGCGAAAGAGTGAAAGAGGAGGGGCTGGATTTCTTGGGAATTGCCACCTCCTTTCAGGCCGAGAATTTAGCCATCGATTCCGGGATCAATCTTACGGCGCTGAATCAGCATCCTATTCTCGATCTGGCCATCGACGGAGCGGACCAGGTGGACGGGGACCTGTTCGTCATCAAGGGTGGGGGAGCGGCACACACTCGGGAGAAGGTGGTCTCCTGCTCAGCAAAGCGCTTCGTAATAGTAGCCGATGAGAGCAAGTATGTGAAAAAGCTCACCTGGCCGGTGCCGGTGGAGGTGCTGCCCTTTGCCTTGCGGCTGGTGGAGCGAAGGCTTGCGGAGCTGGGCGGAAAGCCGGTGCTGCGACAGGGCGTGAGGAAGGACGGGCCGGTGATCACGGACAACGGCAACTTCGTGATAGATGTGGACTTTGGGGTGATCGAGGACCCGGCGGCCTTGGCGGCAAGGATGGACCCCATTCCCGGAGTGGTCGAGCACGGCATATTCGATAACCTTGACGAGCTTTTTCTGGCGAGAGCGGGCGGGGTGGAGAGGATAGGGAGAACGCGATGAAGGGAAAGCGAAGTTCAGCTATCCTTTTCCCATCCATTGCGGAAAACTGAAATATTGGGCGAGGGTATTTAGAGATAATGGCAGCTGAACCAGTTACGATAGAATTCCTGGAAAGGCATCCTTTGCGAGATTTCGAGGTGGGAGCCAGGAAATTCGTTCCACTCAGAGTAATAAACCTTCAAGTGGATTACGATGACGGCTTCTGGTCAGTCAGTCTGACACCTATCGATGCCATAGGATGCTCACAGGATTTCCTGGAAGCCCGGCTGAAGCTATTTGAATATATCGATTTCCTCTGGAATGAGTACGTCCTCTGTCCGGAGGATGAGCTGGGAGAGACTGGCAAGATGCAGAGAGAACTGCTCTTGGAGTTGTTTTCGGTGAGCTGATGGCGACATCTCTAAGCCAGGATGAGATCGAGGCGGGACTTATTAAGAAAGGCTTTCGTCGCAGCCAAACAGATCACAGATATTTTACCCTTTATGTAGATGGAAAGAAAGAAGCTGCGACATTTCTGAGTCACGGTAAGAATCAGGATATTGGCTCACCACTTCTAAACGCTATGGCAAAAGAGCTTGGCCTCAACACCAGAGATTTCATTGATCTTGTTAAGTGTCCTTTTAGCACGGAGGAACTTTTGGCAGCGAAGAAGGATCGACTGGCCAATAGCATGCGGATACTGAGAAGAGGTTAATGATTTTGCAGGTTTCAGAGAGAAATAGCCTCGGCAAGCACTCGGTCTCTGATGTACCAGTGCAGAGCTCTTTCGCTGACCACATCCACCTTTCGCTGCAGGAGGTCTTCGAGGTCCTGCATAAGGGCTACGTGATCCAATAGGCTCTTTCCCAGTTCCATCTCTACCAGAATGTCCAGATCGCTTTCCGGCCCAGCCTCTCCTCGGGCAACGGAGCCGAAGACTCGAAGGTTATGGGCACCGTGCCTGGCGGCTATGGCCAGGATCTCCTGGCGCTTGGCTTTCAGTAATTCCTCAATTTTCAGGGGCATATCTTTAGGACCTTAACTCCTCATCGATCTCTTCCGGGGGCTTTGGAGCGGTATGCCCGCCGCAATTATTTTTTGTCGCAAGGCCAAGAGGCGACGCCCGCGAGATGTTTTTGGGGAAAACGATTCGGTTTCGCATCCTGAAGCCCTCCGGGCGACTTTAGTTTTAGACATGCACATACTACCATCCCGGCGTAATAATATTAGGCAAAGGATTTTATCTTTATTCAATCTTCCGACTGAAGTCAAGTGGATCCCCCAACGAACCAAATGCGTAATCGGTGGCCGCAGAGCTGTGAGTGGGCGAGCGCGTGCAGAGGAGAGCAGGCACAGCGCGGCGGTTCGTGATAGTGGCCGAGGTGAGCCGGTGACTGGGTTTGTGGAGGAAAAAGGTCCAGGACTTGGTGAAAATTAAAATGTACATTTATCGAAATTAGGACTTCATGAGAGTAGTTGTGAATCACGAGATATTAAAAAGACATGAATGAACTGTATCTTAACAGGTTTATTTCGGGTGATGCGTCGCATCTTTGGACAATTCATTACGAAACTCGTCCTCATACTTGCATAAGACCGAATCAGAATAACAGGCACCTGTCTCTGATTGCATCTTTTTTATAATCTCATCAAATTCGCCTAATTCTAATTTTTCAAAATCAACTAGAAATGACCAGAGACTGGAACCTTTGGTGATATAGGGTTGAATTTCCTCAAGATAACAGATCCATATAACCTTGCAGTCTTTTTCATCACTTTGCTCGATATTCATCCATTTTCTTAAAGGTCCTTTATTTAAAGCGCCTAACGGTTCAAAGGTTACTATGACCTTTTTAATTGGCAATCTCTTACCGCTGATATGATATGCTTTCATGATCTTGGGAATATATTGCTCAAAACTTGTCAATTGATTAATGCCTTTGTTTAATTGACGTATGCAACCCTTTGCACTTTCTGAGGCATTTAAACCCTGTTCGTAAATTTCTTGAGAATATTTAGTGGCCTTGCACTCCAGCAAGATAACTCCTTCCTCGCAAAAGATAACCCAATCAGGAATTTTGATATGCTGACCTTTGGGTGGTCGAAGATTAGGACGAATTTCGTTCTCAGATATAACTTTGCCAGGGAGATTATACCACTGCAGCAAATCATTTACATAATGTTCAAAAAGTAAGCCGAATGAATCCGAAAATTTATTTTTCCCAAATGCGTTAAAGAGCTGATAGTATAAGCCCGTAGTAAATCTATAGGCCAACAGCTGAGGGACGGGGGCAATAAATTCATCATATCTAGCCAATCTTTTAGCATCACCATAATTCAAACGGATTAATGGGTAATCAAATAGAGGATTAAATTTGTATGTTTTTAGATAATTATTGACAGATACATAGTCAACACATATTTTCCTAAATGTCAGAGAATTAACAGAAATGAGGTCTAAAAAAGTCATAATAGTATCATCCCCAGGTATTGGCAACTTTTGTCTGCGTGCTACATCAAAGTACTCGCGATTCATAGGTCCAGGTTGTTGAGATCCACAAAACACCATAAAACCTAATTTAATAAAGTCGAATAGGGATATGCCAAATTTCTCTTCAAATTTAGAGGTTACAATATCTCTAATAAGATCTGGTGTATCACGTTTTTTAATTAGTTCTCCATAAATATAAAATGTCCTGCCCCACAAATTATGAAGTTGTATATTCCATCTGACCTGGCTGCCAATTTTTCTAAGAAGAAGAGATGCAAAATCATCATTAGTATGTTGTGATCGCCCCTCGAATTCGGGGTCGTATAAGGAACAACTAAATATCATATTGAGAAAGTATAAAAAATCTTCATCAAATATTGGACTCCAACCTCCAGCAATATCTGAGTTCAAGATTACATATTTTGACATTATTCCTGCAATAGCTGTAAATGGGAACAGTTTATATGATTCTTGATGTTCTAATATAATATCATGAATTTTTATTAAAAACGAATGCAATTTATAATACGATAGCCTTCTATTTATCTTAGTATCCAATTCGATAAAATCTTGAATTGAATTTATACAATTTTCAGGGTTTGCTCTATAAGGCATAACACGCAAGTCTCCCAGGTCAATTATGCCTTGGTCATCCATAGTTTCCTCCATTTGCGCAAAGTTTTATAGACTTTTTGCATAGTCGTTATATAATAGGTCCCTGCTCTGTATGCAGTTGCTGCGGTTAAGCGGACGCGATTCCGCTGGTGTCCGAAAAGATCGAGTAATTTCCTTGAGCACCTGAAACAGTGTTCTCCTAATTGAAAACGCTTTCTCGTTTCTTCCTTGAAATGAGCAATCCTGCCCGGCCCACCTGGCCACGCAACCCCAGTCCCGCAGGAGCGCGCGGGGACGCAGGAGCGCGACGATCGAGCCCTGGTGGAAAGAATTCTTTCACAGAGCCTCAGGCTAAATATATAAACTTGCAGGGCAAGAATACTCTTGGTGGAAGTGTGATCGTGAAAGCGATATTTGAAAATAATGTCTTGAAGCCTCTTGATAAGCTAGACCTGTTGGAAGGAGAAGAGGTAGAGATTGAACTGAAGAAAAAGAGCATCTTTGGCCTCTTGAAAGGATGGAAGATCGACACACAATCTCTGAAGGACGAACTGAGAGAGATCGATGGCTAGACTATTTGCAGATACCTATGCTTTGATCGAGCTTCTCAAGGGAAATCCTAACTATGAAGACTATTCCCAGGCATATCTTGTCGCAACCGAATTCAACATTTTTGAGCTTACGTATGCTCTTTTCAGGGATTTCGGACGCGATGAGGCTGCAAAAGTTGTAAGCTTGATGCGAGACAAGATCGAGGTTGTACTCACAGAGGACTCAGATTACTTGAGCGCATCTGAATTTAGAAAGTCCACCAATTGCACTGGAAAGAAGCTCTCCCTCGTCGATGCCCTTGGATATTCGTATTCGAGAAAGCTGGGAATAAGATTTTTGACAGGAGACAAGGAATTTTCCGAGATGGAAAATGTAGAGTACATAAAATAGCAATTGATGGATTTTTTCTGCCTGGAGTTGTAGAACGAGGCGATTATGACAAATTCTGATATGTGCGCTCTTTGTGGAAGCAAGCTGCGTGAAGGCTCCACGGACCTTGTATTGAAAGCGGGAGATGAATTAGTCGTCATAAAAAAGGTTCCCGCCCTTGTGTGCAGTTGCTGTGGCGAAGCGTATATAATACCTGGTGTATCTGAGAAAATCGACGAAGTTATGAACGAATATAGGACCGGAAAGCTCCTGGCGAGACCACTTGTCGCGGGGGAAATCGAGCTAAAGATGACCGCCTGAAATTTTGTACTGTTGATTGAAAACCTTTCCTCGTTTTTCCTCGGAATGGCAATTCAACCTCAGTCCCAACCAGCCCCCGGTTCCCCAGGCCCGCCCGCGCGTGGGGACGCAGGAGCGCGCCCGCCTGTGCCGCTCGCGCCTCATGCCGATTTCCTCGATCAGCCCTCTTTCCTTGAACAGTCCAAGAAGAATCCCGTGATTATGATGCAATGAGAAGCAAAAAAGAGATGGCGCAAACGCCTTGTGGTCTTGCGCCCTTGCATCCTTATGCCCTTGCGATTCAGTATCCCTTTTCCGTCCGGGTCATATTGTTGTAGAACTTGAACTTGTCTCTGTCCTTGTCCTGCATCAAGACGTAGCCGATTCTCCTGTCGTCCAGGTGCTCGGCGTATTCCTCCTGGGCGTCTTCCCGGCATGACGAGCAGGCTCCGCGGGGAATGGAGACACAGAAGGCGCTGTTCAGGATGCCGTAGCCCCGCTGGGCAGAGGTTGTGATCGTCATGTATCCGGAGCAGTCCGGACAGAGGCGAACAATCTCTTCCTGGTTCTCGTTGATCATGTCCGTATCGTAAAAGATGCGTCTCTTGCGGCGGTAGAACTCGCCCATGCCAGCCAGCGCATCTTCTACCAGCTCGTCTCTCTGCTCCCAGATCTTCTGCACCTGAGAGACGGTGTGCTCGATCTCCCGTTCCATTGCAGCAGACTGGACAAAGCGGCCGGGCACAAAGTCCGGCTCTTTGACATGAGAGTAATCAAGGCCCGCCATGGCCTGGATGATGCCCGTGTTCACATAAGGCAGAGCTGTCTCCACAGCGTAGCCGCCCTCCAGGACGCAGAGGTCCGGGGCCAGCTTTTCGTTTAGCCGGGCATAGCCGTTGGCCGAGAAGCGCATGTTGGCCAGCGGATCGGTGTAGTGGTTGTCCTGGCCTGCCGAGTTCAGGATCAGATCGGGCTTGAAATCATCCAGAACGGGAAGGATGAGGTTGTCCAGGACGTAGTGGATGCCCTCGTCTGTGGTGCCTGGGGGCAGGGGGACGTTCAGAGTTCTGGCCAGAGCCTGAGGTCCGCCCATCTCATTGACAAATCCCGAGCCTGGGTAAAGTGTGTGGCCGTCCTGGTGAAACGACAGGCATAGGACATCCGGATCGTGCCAGAATATCTCTTGGGTTCCGTCGCCGTGATGCACATCGGTGTCGATGACTGCAATCCTCTTGTGGCCGTACTTGGTTCTCAAGTACTCGACCATGATGGCCATGTTATTGATGTTGCAGAAGCCGCGGTTGCCGTGAACCACTCGCATGCTGTGGTGGCCCGGAGGCCTGACCAGGGCAAACCCATTTCGGATCTCACCCTTTTCCAGGGCGTCTGCCAGAGTGAGGGTGCTGCCGGCGGCGATGAGGTGCGCCTCGGTTACCTGGCTCTCCACATCTGGAACGCAGAAGTGGACCCTGGCAACATCCTTTTTCTCTGCCAAGCGGGGTTTGAACTCCTCGATCTGGGGCAGGTCCATAAGGCCCTCCTCGAAGATCTGGTCACGGGTGTAGAGCAGCCTCTCTTCCCTCTCCGGGTGGGTAGGCGAGATGGCCCAATCGAAGGCCGGGAAGAATATAAGGCCGGTCTTGCCGGTTTTGCCTTTGGAGGACATCTTCAGCACCTCTCCCAGGATGGCAAAAGGCCAGCCGGAATTTCCATTCGTACGTCCATCAGTCTTCCTACGGTTGACCAGCCTCGAATCATATTGAATACCTCGCTGTAAGTGACCTCTGCCTCAGCTGCGTACTCGCTTATGCCCAGGCGAGCTGCCCGCTCGGCCAATAGCCTCCTGGCCAGGCGCTCAGCATCCTCGGCAGACATCTTCTGGTCTGTCACCTTTCCGGTCAGACCATCTTCGGCCACGGAATACATTTTGTTCTCTGTGTCGATGTGCAGGTTCAGGGTTAATGTGGGCCTGGCAACAGCAGCGCCGATGGCATTGGCCACGGGCGCATACTCGGGAACAACCGCCCTGGCTTTGAGCCGGGCAGCCACGAGCGGGACCAGGGTCGGAGCGCCTCCACCTACTCCCACCACGTTCTGGGCGAAGAGCGACTCCCTGCTCATGATCTCCCAGATGCGGTAGGCCGGCTCCTGCTCCCATTCCCAAAACATGCCGTTGATCTCCAGGACAATTTTGTCCACTGCGGCATCAACCACCTTTGTAGCCGCCTCTTTGGCCGTGCAGCCCAGGCTGCCGGCCACGATGCGCATGGCCTTCTCGGCCAGTGACAGATCGCCGATAGAAGTGAGCCCCAGGACCCGCAAAGCATCGGTGGGCGTGGGACCCATTCCGCCCATGCAGAGCGGCGGGCCGTCCCGGTGCGGTCCGACGGAAAGGCTGCCGCCGGAGACTGCTACAGCGCTGTCTCCGCCGATAGCTATCGACTTGACTGCAAAAGCCCGCACGTGGGTGAGCAGAGAGCCCACTTTGGCTCCTTTGGCTGAGAGCAGGGGCTTGCCGGATAGGATGAGGGCGAGATCCGTTGTGGTGCCGCCGATATCCACGATGACGCTGCTCTGGCCGGGATCGGTGAGGGCCAGGACTCCCATGATGCTGGCCGCTGGCCCGGAGAATATGGTCTCCACCGGCATCTGCACCGATTTGTCCAGGGGAAGGGTGCCGCCGTCTGCCTTGAGGATGTAGACCGGGGAATTGATCTTGCGCTCCTTTAAAGCCGCAGCCACGTCTCTGGCAAAGAGGTCGTAGCTGTCCTTGGTGGCTGCAGTGAGCATGGTGGTCGCTGCCCGGCGGGGGAAGTTGAGCTGGCCAGATACCCTGTGTCCCAGCTCGATCTTGCTGCCCGGCAGAGCGGCGGCCATTATCTCGCCGACCTTATTTTCATGAGAATGGTTTCTCTGGCAGAATTTTCCGACCACTGCCACGCGGGAGAGGCCCCTGGCCCGGATGCGTGAGGCTGCCTCTTTGATCTGGTCCTCCTTGAGCTTATCTATCTCGTTTCCGCGAAAATCGATGGCCCCGTCGAGGATGGTGCTCTCGCCCAGAGCGTAGTCACGGGGATTGGTTCCGGGTCCCGGTATGAGCACCAATGCCACGGGATCGGTCTTGCCCTCGGCGATCATATTGGTAATCAGGGTAGTGCTCAGGACCACTCGCTCTATCTTGCGGGTATCAATGCCCCGCACCAGCTCGTCTAAGGCCGAAAGCAGGCACTTCAACAGGTTATCGTGATCTGTCGGCACATATGCGGTCTTAACCACTCGGCTGCCATCCACTATGACTGCATCCGTGGTTGTGCCGCCCACATCAATTCCTACTAGCATTTTATCTCGCCTTTCGATATGCGCTAAGTTGAAGGGGTATATCGGCTTTGTGGTACCATAACATGCTTAATGAAGTGAGTAATATTATACTTTATCGATAAATATGCTTAAATCTGAACTCCCAAAAATTAATATATGGATAAAGATCCCTATTGTTGAGCAACATGTCCGATAAGAGTCTCTGGCTGAGATGCATCCCTTGGGATGGGAACGAAAGTGCCCTGCCGTGTGGCTTAATGATTTTAGCACCTGATGTATCGATAAGGGAGCTAATAATGCCGAATACCAGAGGTCTAGATACTAGAATAGATGAAGAACGTTTCGAGACGATTGTGAGGGCTTATGGCAAGAACTGCATCCGAATTATAGATTCAAAAGGTAAAAACCTTTCTAGATGGGAATGGAAAGAGACCTATGGAACGGATGGCTTGCTTCTCTATGCAATTCGTAATAATCGCATTTAATTTATCTTAAGATTTAATTTTTCTTTGGCTTTTTCATTATGGGGATCTAAATCCAAAGCCCTCTTATAAGCATTTACGGATTGTTCGATATTGCCTAAACATTCAAGAGCATCTCCTCTGGAGATCCAAGCTTTGACAAGAGCAGAATCGATCTGTAGTACCTTATCCAATTGATCTATTGCTGCCTGATATTGGTGGTCACTTATGAGCGCTTTGGCCTTGTAATAACTGAATTTTATGTCATTTGGATTTATTTGGAGAGCTTTATCAAATGCATCAGCAGCTTTTTTGTATTGTCTGCTCTTGCATAATGCATATCCTTTGTTCTCCCATGCCTGTAATGCATCTGGCTGCTCTGCAATGGCACGATCACAGGCTCGAATACTCTCATCATATAATCCCAATCGATTAAGAACATAACCCTTGTTGCTCCAAATTGATGCATCATTATTTTTAATATTAAGGGCTTTATCGAATGATTCATTGGCATTTTTATACGCACTTTTTGCATTATCTAATTGCATGGCATTTGCGAATTCATCACCTATTTTTGAGAGAGTAATTCCTTTGATGCCGAATGCATCAGCAAAGTTCGGGTCTAATTCAATTGATTTATCAAAACAGTTCAATGCTTCTCCATTTTGTTTATTTTCAAGGAGATTTTTCCCTTTATAGAACCAATAGACAGCAGACGTCTGTACTTTTTCACTATTGCCATGGAGTCTTTGATCCGTAGCAGCCATCTCTATGATATCAGCTCGCAAATCCCTTGCAGCACTCCCTGCAAATCTATTGCTTTCAATTTTTAATATACTATCATAAAATTTCCTATATTCAGAGCTATTTCTATTTTTTTGATAGGTCAATAATATATACAGCCAATTTATCAACTCACTATAATCGATGATCCCTTTAGAGAATGATTCTTCTTTTTGCTCTATTTTAGATAGAGCCTGAATACAATTAATATAAACTTCCTGCAATTTATCTCGTCGCCATGCATCAAGGTCCGCCTCATGTTGGCGACGCCATTGATCTCTTTCCCTTTTCCTTGCATCCCTGTTAGATAGATACGTACCACCAAGTCCCGCAAGTGCCCCCAAAGCAGCACCAAAGAAACCGACCAATGCCACAATTATATCTGTATCACTAACATCCGCCATATACTTCATGTTTAGAGATGTTAACTATTATTTATCATTTTTGTTACTATCTCTACATTACTATCTCTGCATTTCTGCCAGAAGCCTTTTTGAGGCGCTTGGGTGGGATGTCTACCACAAGCAGGAATGCCGGGCCGACAAGAGGGAGGTCAAAGAGGAGGACGCGGTCGATGTTGAGGGAAAGATTAAGAATCCGGACTACAGCTTTCGCCTCTTTGACAAGAGAAAATTCTTCGTTGAGGTTAAGAGGCCATCCATAAACATCGAATCAGGAGTCTATCCGGCCTACCAGATAACGCGGTATGCCTGGTCTGCCGACCTTGCCATATCCATTCTAACGGACTTTGAGGAGTTCTCCGTCTACTACTGCAGGGCGCGGCCCTCCAAGGATGACAAATCCACCAAATCGCGCCTGCTGTATTTCCGTTATGACCAGTATGCTGAGAAGTGGCCGGAGATTGCCGCCCTCTTTTCCAGAGAGGCGGTGCTCAATGGTTCGCTGGACAAATATGTTCAGTCTCTGCCGCAGAAGCGGGGAGAAAAGAGGGTGGACGCTGCCCTTTTGGACGACATCTCGCTCTGGCGAGAGGACCTGGCAAAAAGCATTGCTAGGCACAATCCCGAGCTGGACACGACAGGCCTCAACTATGCCGTTCAGACCATCATCGATCGGATCATATTTTTGCGCATCTGCGAGGACCGGGGCATTGAGAGATACATGCGTCTCAAGGACCTCTTAAACAGAGAGCGGGTTTATCCCAGGCTCTGCGAGCTTTTCTTGCAGGCGGATGAGCGCTACAACTCCGGGATCTTTCATTTCGGCAAGGAGCCGGGCAGGGAGAGCGCCGACACCATCACGCCCGGCCTGGCAATAGACGACGATACCCTGAAGAATATCATCAAGCGCCTCTATTTTCCTGAGAGCCCTTACGAGTTCTCGGTCCTTCCCGCTGAGATCCTGGGCCAGATTTACGAGCAGTTTCTGGGCAAGGTCATCCGGCTGGATGAGGGCCACAATGCCCTGGTCGAGGACAAGCCGGAGGTAAAGAAGGCTGGCGGGGTCAAGTACACTCCGGCTTACATCGTTGAGTACATTGTGCAAAATACGACCGCTCCGCTTCTGCAAGGAAAGACGCTGCAAGAGGCGGCAAGCCTGCGGGTGCTAGATCCCGCCTGCGGTTCGGGCTCCTTTCTCATTGTGGCCTACCAGCATCTTCTGGACTGGCACAGGGAATGGTACATCAAAAACCTGGTGCCGTTGATCGAGAGCGGCAGTAATTCGGAGATAAAGAAGCTCCTCCCGGCGGCCTCGCCTGCGAAGGGACGGAAGGCCCGAAGCCCGGAGTCCCCCGTTTGCCTGGGCCGGGGCGGAGAATGGAAGCTGACCACGGCGGAGCGCAAGAGGATTTTGCTGAACAATATCTTCGGGGTGGACATTGACCGGCAGGCGGTAGAGGTGACTAAGCTCTCTCTGCTTCTGAAGGTGCTGGAGGGCGAGAATGAGGAGACGATATCCAAGCAGCTCAAGCTCTTTGCAGAGAGGGCGCTGCCGGACCTGGAAAATAACATCAAATGCGGAAACTCTCTCGTGGGATGGGATATCCTGGAGAGTAATCCCGACCTTAGCGAGGAGGAGATTGCCAGGATCAATCCCTTTGACTGGGAGAGGGAGTTTGCCGAGGTCTTCCAGAGGGGCGGATTTGATGTGGTGATCGGCAATCCGCCGTATGTAAGGCAAGAGAGCCTGAGCGAGTTCAAGGGCTATTTCCAGAAGCACTTCAAGGTCTACCAAGGGACGGCGGACCTCTACACCTACTTTATTGAGCGCGGCGTTTCTCTTCTCAGAGCTGGCGGCATCTTTTCCTACATCGTGGCCAACAAGTGGATGAGGGCCAACTATGGCACACCGCTGCGGCACTGGCTGAAAGAGCAGTGCATCGGGGAGATAATCGACTTTGGAGACCTTCAGGTCTTCCAGGGAGCTACTACCTATCCCTGCATAATTCGCATTGCAAAAAGCGCCCCCAGGCCGAGTTTCGAGGTGACGCAGGTAAAGACGCTGGACTTCCGGAACCTCGGAGAGTACGTCAGAGAGGATCATTACAGCCTGAACCAGAGCGCGCTAGATGATAAAGGCTGGTCGCTGGCTGATGAACGGACTGCGGCTTTGCTGGCTAAGATCAGGTCACGGGGTGTGTTCCTGGGCGAGTATGTGGGCGGTAAGATCTACTATGGCATTAAGACAGGGCTTAATGAGGCTTTTGTCATCGATGACGCTACACGGGCGCGGTTGATTGCGCAAGATCCGAAGAGCGTAGAATTGATCAAGCCATTCCTGGCGGGAAGGGATATCAAGAGGTAGGAACAGCCGAGGAGTGACAAGTATCTGATCTTGATGCCAAGAGGCTGGACCAGGGAAAAATCCAACAATTCAAGTGATGCACTGAGTTGGCTGACAGAGATGTATCCTACAATAGCCAACCATCTGTTGCCCTTTGCCCAAGCAGCGGAGAAGCGATGTGATAAAGGAGAGTTCTGGTGGGAGTTACGGGCTTGCGACTACTATGATGAGTTCGAGAAACCTAAGACGATTCTTCCAGACATTTCCATCCGAGGGAACTTCACAATTGATGAAACTGGTGGAGTCTATTCGGCAAACACGACATACATAATTTGCTCCGCGGATAAGTATCTAATCGGATTGCTTAACTCGTCACTGATGGATTTCTGCTACAGAAATCTAACCGCGGTTTTTCGAGGAGGATATTTGCGTTTCTTCACGCAATACTTGATTCAGCTCCCCATCCGCACCATCGATTTCTCCGATCCCGCCGACGTCGCCCGCCATGATCACATGGTCTCCCTGGTGGAGAGGATGCTCGACCTGCACAAACAGCTCCCCGAAGCGGCCACACCTCACGAAAAGACTGCCCTGCAGCGGCAGATCGAGGCCACGGACGGGCAGATCGACGGCTGCCCGGCTGTACGGGCTGACAAAAGAGGAGATCGGAATTGTGGAGGGAAATGCAGGATCATAATTGTCAAATAAATTTTGGCGGTATGCGGAGCGAGAACTTACTACTACTCTCACCACAAAGACACAAAGCGCACAAAGGAGTCACAAAGAAAATTTATTAAATTCCGGCCATGAGATATTTGTCTATTCGTCTTTGTGCGTTCTTTGTGAGCTTTGTGTCTTTGTGGTTAAAATCGTAGTCATTAGGTTTTAGTTTTCATGATCCAGTATATTTAGCCGCCCCATTTCGGACCAATCCCGCTGACATAGCCCGCCACGACCGCATGGCCCGCCTGGTGGAGTGGATGCTCTCCTTGCACAAACAGCTCTCCGAAGCTGCCACGCCTCAAGAAAGGACTGCCCGGCAGCGGCAGATCGAGGCCACGGACGGGCAGATCGACGGGAGCCCGGCTTTACGGGCTGACCGAGGAGGAGATTGGGATTGTGGAAGCTGCAGGCAAATAAAAGCGTTCGGCGAAAGTCTTTAAAAGCATTAAGTCCATGCTAAAGCAAGGCGGTTAAGATGAAAGCGAAAAAGTCCATGGTGCCCACAAAGAAAACGGTGCCTCTTGAAGAAGATGAGCGCATTGTCGCGGGGACGCTAAAAGGCGCCAGGGAATGCAAAATGGGTCTGGCGAAGCGATTTGTAAACGTGGAGGACGCAATCGCCTATCTACGCGATCTATGACCTTTCATCTTGATTTTGCTCCGCAGTTCCAAAGAAATTTCAAACGCCTGACCAAAAAGGATACACCTTTGAGAGAAAGGGTTCTCAAAAGGATTGAAGAAATTGCTGCAAATCCTGAAATCGGTGAAAATTTGAGTGGAAACTTGGCGGGGAAACAGAGCACACATGTGGCCAAGCATTGGGCTATCATCTATCAGGTCTACAACAATGAGAATAAGATCGAGTTTCAAAACTTCGATCATCATGATTTTGCCTATTGCATATAAGCGAAATGAAATCATTTTAACTCGCTTCATCGATTTCTCAGAACCCGCAGACGTCGCCCGCCACAATCGCATTGTATCCCTGGTAGAGAGGATGCTCGCTTCTCGCACAAACAGCTCCCCGAAGCTGCCACGCCTCACGAAAAGACTGCCCTGGCAAGCGGCCTGATCGAGGCCACGGACGGGCAGATCGACGGGAGCCCGGCTTTACGGGCTGACAAAAGAGGAGATCGGGATTGTGGAGGGAAATGCAGGATCATAATTGTCAAATAAATTTTGGCGGTATGCGGAGCGAGAACTTACTACTACTATCACCACAAAGACACAAAGCGCACAAAGGAGTCACAAAGAAAATTTATTAAATTCCGGCCATGAGATATTTGTCTATTCGTCTTTGTGCGTTCTTTGTGAGCTTTGTGTCTTTGTGGTTAAAATCGTAGTCATTAGGTTTTAGTTTTCTTGATCCAGTATATTTAGCCGCCCCATTTCGGACCAATCCCGCTGACATAGCCCGTCATGATCGCATGGCCCGCCTGGTGGAGTGGATGCTCTCCTTGCACAAACAGCTCTCCGAAGCTGCCACGCACGCGGGCGCCCAGCCCGGCTGCGACTAATGGAGGCTAAACGGACGGATATGAAGAGGCAATCCAGAGACCTTCAGGATGCAGTATTTCACAATCTCTTGGGTCCATCTGCTTCACTCTGACGGATAGATATATTGATGGCAATCCCGCCGAATCCCTTGGCGTCTTTGACAGAAAACTATTTATTGTCAACCAATTAAAGTTGACATATGAACTTGTTCATCAACGAAAAACAGTTCGAATTCTGGAAGCTTCGGCGTGCCAGGATGCCCAATATAAGCATCGCCACAAATTTTGGGATCTCGAGGCAGGCGGTCTCGAAAGCCATTATTTCAATGGACAGGAAGGTTGAGACCGCCCTGTGCGAGATGGCAGCGGCCAATAGAATCAACATAATAAAAAGCAATCCGCAGCTGGGAGTCCTATTCGGTCGTTCTGTTCCTTTTAGCGTTGATGCAATCATCTTCGTCTCAGGCAAGCATGGCCTTCAGGTCTGGTATGAACACGATGGTGACTGCAAGTCATGCGATGAGTATGCAAAGTGCATCGAATTGCTATGGGATTTTTCAGATGAGCTTGGCATCGAACTTCATCGGGTCTCTGATCCTACCAAAATGGCAGAGGAATTATTTGCCAAATTGAAGGAGATGGTCTGAAATGCAATTTGCAGAAATCATCAGGCACTGGACGGGATGGTGCCCACGGAAAATGCAGCTGCAGAAGCCTTCCAGAATCTATTTTCCATCGGAGGAGGAATCCATGAAAACTCAGGAAGAAATCACAAGGAGAACAAAAGGGATCGTGGCAGTGGTTATTGTAGTTGCTGCCGCGTTGCTCGGAATGTACCTGGAATTCAGCGGCATGCAATCCATGGACTGGTTCCTGAAAGACTCTAAGGCAGTAGAAGGATATCAATGGCTGGCAAACAACACTGAAAAGAATGCCGTTGTTCTGGCCTGGTGGGATTATGCGGACGGAATTGAAAAGATCGGAAACCACGGAGTGGTAATCAGGGAAGCGTCCAAGGAAATCAGGAATACCATTGCTGGCTATGAAGATGCGACAAAGCCCTGGCATAAGATAGAATATGCCCTGTGGTATCCCTATGAATCTGATGAAAAGGTCAAGGATGTAGCGGATTTCTTCTTATCAGAGAATGCGACATCTGCTAAGCAAATCGCAGCCAAATATCGAGCAACTTATTCGCTTGTGATGGCAGATGATTTGGGCAAGTTTTTTGCAGTATTGATGGCAGCAGGCGATCATTTCAGCGACTATGTGAAGATTCCGAAAGACCAGCCCTCCGGCAGATTCGATATTAAGTCGAACCTGAAAAAGGAAACCATCTATACCAAGATGATCAATGGCGACAGCATAGATGGATTCTCGAAGGAATTCGATAATGGCCAGATGAGGATTTACAGGATCGCCTGATTTCTTCGGCATGAACAGGAGCCTTTCAAACGAAGCTATGCATTGCCTCTCTCAGGTCGTCGAAGAGATTTTATCTCTGTCCGACAATTGGCAAATTAGTGAGCAAGATATGGTCGAGATTGGTGATGCGGCTCCCCTATTCTGTCTGCCAGGCGCAGATGAGCAGGAAATCTGTTTGAAAGACTATCTGGACCGGTGGCTGGTCCTTTACTTCTATCCTCGGGACAACACCAGCGGCTGCACCAGGGAAGCAGTGGATTTCTCTGCTGCCCTTCCTCACCTTCAGGATCTGGGCGCTGCCGTCCTGGGAGTCAGTCGCGACTCCCCGGCAAGCCATAGAAAGTTTGCCGATAAGCACGGCCTTATGGTTACGCTGGCCAGCGATCAAGACCACAGGGTAACCGAAGCCTACGGGGCCTGGGCTCTCAAGAAGATGTACGGAAAAGAGAGCTATGGCGCAGTCAGGTCAACCTTTCTCATCGATCCCCTGGGAAAGGTCGCCTACGTCTGGAAGAAGGTCTCAGTCAAAGGGCATGCGGATGCTGTGGCAAAGAGGCTGGCGGAGCTTGTGCAGAAATAGCTGCCATAGCTGATTGGGCAGACGGTCTCTGACCTCTGCCGAAGCCAATCCTTATTTAAGATCGCAGGCAAGCCATCCAGCCATGAAAGTCCTTCTCTTCGATCCTGCGGCTGGCGCTTCCGGCGATATGATCATGGCATCTCTTCTCGACCTGGGGGCGGATCATGATGCCGTCTGCAAAGCAGTCGAGTCCGTCGGCTGCCGTCTGGAGGTCACAACTCAGGAGAAGAGCCATATCATGTCCTGCCGGGCGCGAGTCATCTCCGACCACAGGTTTCATTCCTTGAGCGAAGCCGTGAGCATCCTCAAGAACTCCAGCTTGCAGGGAAAAGCCCTGGAAGACGCCCTCTCTGCTCTTGATATCCTGGCAGAGGCTGAAGGCAGGGTGCATGGCGTGGCCGCGCAACAGGCCCACTTTCATGAGATCGGTGCACTGGACGCACTGGCGGACATCGCCGGATCCTGCGCAGCGAGGCACAGCTTCTCTGTGCAGCGCGTTCTATCCAGGCCGGTCTCTGTGGGCGGAGGCTATGTCTCAACGGCGCACGGCCTTCTCTCTGTGCCCGGGCCTGCGGCAACGGAGATACTGCGCACCCACGATATGCCCTGGAAGGGCGGCCCGGTCGAGGAGGAGCTGCTCACACCCACTGGCGCGGCGTTGCTTGCCGTTCTGGTCGATGAGTTTGTCAGCAGCATTCCCCCGATCCGGGCGGAGAAGGTGGGCTATGGAGCCGGCAGGAGAGAGCTGGTCCTGCCCAATGTCCTGAGGTCCATGATCGCGGAGACCCTTCCCGCTCCCGATGAAGGAATGATGCACGGGGGGCATGGTGACCAGATTGTGCAGCTGGAGACCAACGTGGATGATGTGACAGGAGAGGTTCTGGGCCATCTGATTGAGCAGCTCATGCAGGCCGGTGCCCTGGATGTATCCGTCCTGCCCGCCCTGATGAAGAAGGGGCGGGCGGGATCAGTGATCCGGGCGATCTCCCGGAGCGAGGATATGCAGCACCTCTCCAGAGTAATGATCAGGGAGACGGGATCTTTGGGGGTACGCATCTTTCCCAGCATTCACCGGCTGGTGGCGGCTCGGGTGCAAAGGGAAATTCAGGTCGATATCAGCGGCAGAGTCTACAGGGCACAGGTGAAGGAGAGCCGCCTTGATGGCGAGCTTTTAGGCATCAAGCCCGAGTATGAAGACTGCCGGAAAATCGCCAGCGAAACCGGTCTGCCGCTTCGCATGGTCATCAAAAAAATCGAAGAGGCGGGGTGGAAGGGTGCAGCGTTATAATTCGTGCCATCCCTCGTGCCATCCCTTTTAACATATTTCTTATTTTATTGCTTAGCCGCCCGTCCAACATGCCTCTTCGTTTGCTTTAATTTGCATTACAAACATATAATACTAATATAGTTAAGGATGTAGTTGATATTATATATACTTTTCGTAAATAATAATAGTAGCAACCTGCCGTTAGCTGGATGGGCCCCTGTATATGACGATTTATAAAGAATACAAATGATGCGCTGGCTCGCAAGTTTGATTAATCTGCGCCGCAGGGTATCTCTTCTCATGCAAATTGATTCATCCATCAGGCTCTTTAATTGCGCCAAAAAGCTGATGCCAGGCGGCGTATCCAGCCCCGTGCGCGCCATCTCCCCCTGCCCCTTCTACACTGCCCGGGCAGATGGCCCCTATCTCTGGGACGCGGACGGAAATCGGTATATCGATTACTGTCTGGCATACGGGCCCATGATCCTAGGCCATAGCCACCCTGCCATCGCCAGCGCCGCTGCGGATCAGATGTCCCGCGGCTGGCTCTATGGAACTCCATCTCTGCTTGAGGTCGCGGCGGCGAGGAGAATAAGCAGCCTCTACCCTAGCATGGAGATGCTCCGCTTCGTGAGCACCGGGACCGAGGCCACAATGGCGGCAATCCGCGTCGCTCGCGGCGCTACCGGTCGCGATAAGATCATCAAGATCGAGGGGGGATTTCACGGGGCTCATGATAGCGTTCTTGTGAAGGCCGGCTCGGGAGCGACAACTCTGAGCATTCCCGATTCAAAGGGCGTTCCGGCAGACACTGCCAAGAACACTCTGCAGGTGCCCTACAACGACCTGGCCGCCCTGGAGAAGGTTCTATCCAGCTACCCCGGACAAATAGCCTGTCTGATCATGGAACCGGTCCTGGGCAACATCGGCCCCGTTCTGCCGCTGCCAGGATACCTTGAAGGCGTCCGCAGACTAACCAGGGAGCACGATGTCTTGCTGATCTTCGACGAGGTCATAACCGGATTCAGACTCTCCATGGGCGGGGCGCAGGAGCTTTTTGGTGTCAAGCCCGACCTTACCACTCTGGGCAAGATCATCGGCGGAGGCTTTCCGGTGGGCGTCTTCGGAGGCAGGCGCGATCTGATGGAGCAGGTCGCACCAGGCGGAGGCATCTACCAGGCAGGAACCTTCAACGGCAGTCCCGTCTCCCTCGCCTGCGGCATGGCCACCCTCGATATCCTGGAGAAGGAAAAGACCCTTGACAAGCTAAATGCCACAGGAATGCAGATGAGGAAGGGCCTTCAGGAGATCGTGGACGACCTGGGAATAGGCTATCACGTGGTGGGCATAGCCTCGATGTTCAAGTTATTCTTCGGAGAAGAGCCCCGTGATTATGCCCAGGCACTGAAATGCGACAAGAACAGCTACCTGGCCTTCTTCCGCCGCATGCTCAGTGAAGGGATCTTCCTCACCCCCAGCCAGTATGAGACTGATTTCATATCAGCGGCTCACAGCCCACAAGTCATAGAAACCACCCTGGAGGCGGCTCGCACCTGTCTAAAAAGCTGACCGTGGGCAGCCGGGGCAGCCCTCTGGCATTGCGCCAGACCGAAATAGTTCAAAAAGGCCTCTCATCTATTGGCATAGAGACCGAATTAATTTTAGTCAAGACCAGCGGAGACGTCTTCCTGGACAAGCCTCTGCACCAGCTCACCGGCTTCGGCGTCTTCGTGGCGGAGATAGACGAGCGGATGCTGAAGGGAGAGATCGACCTGGCAGTGCACAGCATGAAGGATCTGCCCACAAAGAGGCCTCTTGAGCTGGTCATCTCAGCCATCCTCAAGCGCGACTCGCCCTGTGATATCATGCTCTGCCGGGACCGGTCGATAAAGGGGCTGGAGGAGCTGAAAGAAGGAGCGACCGTTGGCACCTCCAGCATGCGCCGCACAGCGCAACTTCGCCGGGTCCGGCCCGATCTGATTGTCACCAATCTGCGGGGCAACCTTCAGACAAGAATGCGCAAGCTGCATGAAGGAAGCTATGATGCCATCCTCCTAGCCAAAGCAGGCCTGGAGAGAATGGGGCTGGATGAGGATTATGTGCGGCTGGACGATGAGATGTTCGTTCCCTCGGCAAACCAGGGAACCATAATCGTCGTGGCCAGGAAAGGATCGCAGGCGGAATGCTATTCTCGAATGCTTGACGATGCAGCCACCCGAACTGAGACCATGATCGAGCGCAGAATCCTGGAGACGGTGGGCGGCGGCTGTGTGGTGCCCATGGCAGTTCATGCGACGGTCTCCGGCGGCCAGGCCCGCGTCCTGGCAGAGGTCCTCTCCCTGGATGGCAAGAGGTTCGTGCGGCTGGATGAAAAGATCTCTTTGCAGGATGACCCTCTGAGGAGAGCTGAGGACATGGGGCAGAGGCTCATGAACATGGGTGGCAGAGAGTTGGTAGATGAGGCGGTGAAGGAATTTGGCATGCGGTAAGGTTTATCTGGTGGGAGCCGGCCCTGGCGACCCGGAGCTCATGACCCTGAAGGCGAAAAGGCTACTTGGGGAGGCGGATGTGGTGTTGTTTGACCGGCTGCTTGACCCGAGGATGCTGGATGGAGTCCGGGCGGAATTGATCGATGTGGGAAAGAATGCCGGCCGGCATAAGCTGAATCAGGAAGGGATCAACCGTCTTCTCATAGAAAAGGCGCAGGCGGGAAACACCGTAGTGCGCCTGAAGGGGGGAGACCCCTACCTCTTTGGCAGAGGCGGAGAGGAAGCTCTGGCACTGATCGAGAAAGGAATTCCCTTTGAGGTTGTGCCGGGCGTGACCTCTTCCATTGCCGCGCCAGCGCTCGCCGGTATCCCCGTGACCCACAGGGGCGTGGCCTCATCGCTTACCATCGTCACCGGCCACGAGGAGCCGGGAAAGGAGACTCCGCTGGACTGGTCGGCCATAGCAGCCCTGGGTGGAACGCTGGTCGTTTTGATGGGCGTCTCCCGCCTGGAGCAGAACGCTGCCGCCCTGATCGCAGCCGGAAAGCCGCCCGGCACTCCGGCGGCGATGGTGGAGAAAGGTGGCTGGCCTGAGCAAAGGATGATCTCGTCAACTTTAGGCGACATCGCCAGGAAGGCCAAGGAGGAAGGAATAGAGTCTCCGGCCATACTGGTGGTGGGCGAGGTGGTCACTCTTGCTTCCAAATTGGCCAAAAAGAAGATTGCCATTCTCAGGCCTTCTGCTCAGCAAAAGGAGTCGGCTGCTCTTGCGGAAAGCTATGGATTTTCGCCGATCTCCGCTCCTGCAATTGCTCTGGCCAAAAAGCCCTTGCCTTCGGATCTACTGGAGCGGCTAGGCAGAGCGGAATGCGTGGCCTTTACCAGCGCCAATGGGGTGAATATGGCCCTGCAAAGCCCGGACATTCGCCAGGCTCTGGCCAGCAAGATGCTTGTGGCCATCGGTCCAAAGACGGCTCAGGCTCTGGCCGCTCATGGTCTTACAGCGGCAATGCCACAGGAGTACAGCTCGCAGGGAATGGAGAAGCTTCTTCGCAATAGGTGCCGGAGCATACTCTTCCTGCGCAGCTCTCAGGGCAGCCGGTATCTGTCCGATGGCCTGAAGGCGGCGGGAATTCTTGTCGATGATATTCCTCTTTACGAGGTTGTGCCCTCCGGCGATCCCAGGCTGGATGATCTCATAGCAAGGGCCCGCAGCGTGGACATCTTCGCCTTCACCAGCTCGTCTACTGCCCGCTTCTTGATCGAAAGGGCGGCGGCGATGGGCCGGGAAGAGGAGCTTCGCCAAGCGCTTGCTGTCGGCACGGTGGCCGCTATAGGCAAGCCCACCAAGGAGGAGCTCACACGGCTGGGAGTGGAAGCGGATGTAATGCCGGAAGTATTCACATTTGTTGCTATGCTTGCCGTTTTAAGGGAGTTGGCCCGATAAAATGATAATATTCTCTAAAGCCCTGGCAGATCAGGCTACAGTCTGGGAGGCGCTGAGAGCATCCCAGTCGTGCCAGAATCTGCCGCCGGATCTGCTCAGGTTCTCGGCTCAGTCAAAGCCGGTGGTCATGTGGAATTTGACTGCGCACTGCAATCTGGCCTGCCAGCACTGCTACATGGATGCCAGCCGGGACGTTCGCGAGGAGCTTTCTTTGGAAGAGGGCATACGCCTGGTCGATGAGCTGGCAGAAATGAAGATTCCAATCCTCATCTTCACCGGAGGAGAGCCACTTCTCAGCCGCAATTTCTATGCCCTGGCATTTCATGCCCGCGAGGTGGGCCTGCGCACAGTCATCTCCACCAATGGAACTCTCATCACCCCAGAGGTGGCTGGCCTTCTCGCTGAGGCTAAGATCAGATACGTGGGCGTCAGCCTGGATGCGGCCTCCGCTAGGACCCATGATGCCTTCCGTGGCGTTGTTGGAGCGCATGCCCGGGCACTGAAGGGCCTCAAGAACGCCCGTGATGCCGGCCTGAAGACCGGCCTGAGAATCACGCTTACCGCAGACAACTGGCAGGATGTTCCCGCTCTGCTCAATCTGGCGTTGCAGGAGAAGATCCCCAGGTTCTGCCTCTATCACCTCGTCCCCACAGGCCGGGGAGCAGATATTACCTCCAGGGATGTGACGCCTGAGCAAAGGCGCAGCATCATCCGTTTGCTTGCCGAGGCGGCAGAGGAGCTGAAAGGGGAAGACATCGAGATACTGACAACCGACTCGCCGATGGACGGAGCCTATCTGCTGGAGCTACTAAAGGGCGATCCCAGGAGCGAGAACGTGAAAAAGCTGCTGCTCAACGCCGGCGGCTGCTCTACGGGAGTGAAGGTTGCCAACATCAATCACCGGGGCGATGTGCATCCCTGCCATTTCATGCCTCAGGTGGTGGTGGGCAACGTGCGGGAGAGGAGCTTCCGGGATATATGGATTGATCATCCGACCGCGGAGCTGCAATCTCTGCGGGACATCAAGTCCAGGCTCAAAGGCGCCTGCGGAGCATGCGATTACCTGGATCTGTGCGGAGGATGCCGCCAGAAGGCTTACTATTATCATGGGGACATGCTGGCGGAGGATCCAACCTGCATTCTGGAGCAGAAGAACCAGAAGAACGGCTAAACCCCCAGTTTTTTTATAGAAATATAATTCACAGTATTTGTATCTTTTTATTTCTAACCGCAAGTTATAATTACAATCAGCTGTTATAACAAATAGGGGTTGTAATTTGACACACCACGAAGAAAAGAAAGAGAAGAAAGGAGAGCCTGAAGCGAAGGTAGATCCAATCAAGCTTGGCGATAAGAGGGGCGGAAAGAAGAAGGGCCTTCTCGATACATGTGAATAGTCGTCCCTTGTGCCAAGAGCTTATCTTTTTTTGGATATATTTAGAGTTGAAACTATCAGTTAATCGTTTGGCAAAAATAGTTTTCCATTAAGTAAAAATTCTAAGCTTCAATCTCATCGGTCTGCTCGTATGCATTGGGCAGGTAATCATGAACGATGTCATTTCCTCTTATATTTTCCACATCGTATCCGATCCCTTCCGGAACCTTTGACTTCTCCATCCATCTTACTTCATTTATTTCGTATGTCTCCCCGGTCGAATAGCATCTGACCATCGGAGCGCCCATGAATTCTACGCGCAGGCCGCATAGCGGGCAAATTGCTATCTCAATTTCCCCTTTCTCATTCTTGCGTTCTGTATTGAACAAGTTTACTCCCCTGAAGTTACCTTTGCGTCTGATGTTCCTAACGATATGCATCACTGTAGAGTTCGCCAGTGGAATTGGTTTCCAATATGAATTTTGCTCATTTTCTATTTAAGATTTTTTATGAAAAGTTATGAACTTTTCATAACTATCGGATGTTATCCATTTTATATCCTAATTAGTTCGTATATATCTGATTACTTTTTATGAGCAGAAGATCATCCATTGTCCTCTTGCGATTTGGCTGCACAGTCGTCATCTTGAATCCCCACTCGAAGGATCACAGATATATCCTATAGCTTCCATAATGAGATTTTGCCTATGTATACGGTAATTGCCTGCGGCATCTTCGAAAAGGAGATTGAAGCTCTTCGCGCGGAGCTGGGATTTGCCTTTGATACCCGCTACCTGGGAGCAGGCCTGCATGTGGACTATGACGACCTCAAAGGGGCTCTGGCAGCGGAGTTGAAGGAATGCCAGAAGAGAGAAGATGAGGGCATAATAGTAGCATACGGCCAGTGCCATCCTCATATAGATGATATCCTGAAGCCTTATCATGCGTCGCTCATAGAATGCCAGAATTGCGTGGACGCATTCATTACCCGCAAGGGGATGGAGACGAAGGCCAGGGATGGACTCTTCTTCTACCTCTCCCCGGGCTGGCTGGATGCCTGGAAGGACATCTTCCGCCGCCTTAACTGGGGATCGGAGGAGGCGAGGATGCATATGGGATCTTTTCGGGGCTCAGTTTACCTTGATACCCTGAAAGATGCGCAGGCACGCGAGGAAGAGTTGCTGGAGTTCTTCGATTTCACACTTCTGCCCTTTGAGATCATGCCCGTAGATCTGGGCCACTTCAAATCCCTGATAGTCAAGGCTAAAGAAAGACTGGAGGATTGAGCAATGGACGAGTTGGAAGAGATAAAGAAAAAGAAAATGGAGCAGATGAAAAAAGATTTGGCCGCACCCGCAAAGCCGTCTGTAGAGCTGCCGGATGTGCCTATAAAAATCACCGACGCCACTATTGACGCCGCTGCCAGCCAGTATCCTATCTTCATTCTAGACTGCTGGGCGGAGTGGTGCGGTCCCTGTCGCTCCATCGGTCCGATTATCGAGCAGCTCGCGAAGGAGATGAAGGGAAAAGTAGTCTTCGGCAAGCTGAACGTCGATGAGAATATGGCAACCGCCAACAAGTACCGAATCTCAGCGATTCCTACTCTGATGGTCTTCAAGAATGGCAAACTCATCGATAAGCTGGTAGGAGCCTATCCCAAGCCAGCGTTGGCGGCAAAAATTCAAAAGTTCCTCTGAAAGGAATCCAGATAGCAGGATCTGAGAGCCTTCCTTTCGAGGATCCTCATTTTCATTAAACTCAAACCGGAACCTTTTAGCATTATTCCTTTTTATCAAGGTATGCTATTTGCAGCCTTGATCACCGGATAGTTGGTTATGCTGTAGGTCGGTTTGGATGAGACTGAAGCCGGGATCTCATAAGTGGGTTTGTTTCTTGAGTACTGGCTGATATTGTATATGGGCTTGTACTGAGTGTTATATGTGAACTGAGATACATTTCCCAGGCGCTGGTTCACCTCGAATGGAGCGCCCTGGGATGTGCTGAATGGTATATTGTATGTCGACTTGTTGCCGTAAACATCCAAATCATTCAGTGGCTTGGTCTTCTCGAAGCCTGCCCTAAGGACCTTGCTGGAAGACGAGGCATTTCCAATGCCATTCTGAGCAGCAGAGGAAGCATTTTGCGCCGTCTGGGCTGCCTTATCCACGGCTATCGCAGCAGTGGTGTCTTGTGACGGAAGAGCTTCGGTGAGATTGGATGTAGTATTAGCTACAACATTTGCTGTCGCATTCAGAGTCTGATTTAGCGTTGCATTTGCTGTCGCATTCAAACTTTCTTCTGCAGATATGGCCGGCATAAAAATCGCCAGCAGCTCAAGTATGCAGATGATGCTTACAAGTTCTTTTTGCATAATATTCATCTCCTTCTTCGAAGAAGAACGACTGTGATCAGAGCTAATGCGCAGGCATCGGCTGGAAAGCTTGCCTTCTTTTCCGTATCAGTAGTATTGCTCCTCACCAGCGGCTTGGCTTCTATCACATTCTCCTCCAAATCCATAACATCGCCGACCTGGCCAAACAATACTGTGCGCAGCTGATAGATTCCCGGATCAAGAGTCTCATTCCAGGCAATCTCCACCGTCTCATCGTCACCGGTGAGAAGCACCGGAGTCGCCTTCTCGGTTATATTGAGAACGGTGCCGTTTTGAGACAGAATAAAACGCAGGGTTCCCTTGAATGGAACGCGAGAGTTGCCCATGACTGTGGCGCTGGCTCCGGTCTCATCCTGGTAGGTCTCGGTGATCTTGGCGTCTTCTATTGCCGTGAATGAATTCATGAAGGATCTTGACAGATTGTGATTCAGCTCAACTATCTTCACCCGCCCAGCATACTGGTGCCCGCTATCCAGGATCTGCTTCCAGGCATAGTCCCTGGTGACCGGCATGGCAAAGCTTCCCGAGATGGCTACCACCTGCTCTCTGGTGACATAAGCAGCCTTGTTCCCATCGATGAGCATGTAATAGATATCCACAATGGTGGGATCACTGGCGCTGATGGCAAGGTGCATGCCCCTTGAGTCGGCACGAAAATCGCGCACATCAAACCTTATCGGCTCCACTCCGCCGTAATAGAAATTGCGACATTTTTCGGAGACGAGAGTCCCGTTATTCCTCAGACGCGCGCAGACATCATAGCTGCCCTTCTCGACATCCAGCTCCGGCCAACTGACTACCCACGTCCCGGCACCATCGAGCGTCAGATTCCGGCTGGCGAGCACCAGTCCATCTTTTCCATTATCGATCAGATCCAGCCTTAAGTCCATGCCGGATACATTTCCCTGCACAGTAACATCCGCAGATTCTATGCTGGAATAGAGATCAGCGATCTCAGACGATTGGGCAGTGCCAGCCATTGCCAGCAGGACTGCCAGGACCATTAGAGCCGCTGAACGCCAAATCGCGCTTATTCTCATACCGCTACCTTACCTGCCGACAATTGCCATTGTTGCCATTTTATTCTGATTTATCTTCACATGCATAAAACTAACGTGCCGAAAAAAAAGATCAAATGGTCATCCAGTTGGTGAACGGGGCGACCAAGGTTATGAGCAGAGAGGTGAGCACAATCCAGGTGAGAATGGCCACCGTTGTCCTGGTGAACCTCTCTGCATCTTGTGGCTGGACGATCTTCTCAAAGCCGGACTGCACCAGATCCCTGAAGATGTGTCCGCCATCGAGAGGCACCGCCGGAAGGCAGTTGAACAGGCCGGCATAGAGGTTGATCCAGCCGATCCAGAGGAGGAGATTGGCGAGCCAGAATAATTTGCCTCCCAGTGGCTCGGCCCATCCGCTCGGCTCGAAGACCGCAGTCAGCCAGCCGCTGAAACCGGGAAAACCCTTCTGGGTGAATCCGGGAATGCCGGAAAAAGGCAGGCTGAGCATCAGGTGAAAGCCGGTTAATCCCATGCGGGGAATATTTCTCAGAGTCTGCAGGAATTGCCTGGAGGGCACCTCCTGAAAGAGCGCGCCTCCCGATAGAACAGCATTGCCGGAGATGCCGATGCCAATGAATCCGCCAGTATCTTCCTTGCCGGCAGCCGTCTTTGAAGTCAGAAGGATCTGGTAGGTATCTCCCTGGCCGGTGGTTATTGCAATAGTCTGGCCGGGGCGGGTGGTGTTCATAATCTCTCTAAATCCATCCAGATTTGCGATCTTCTTTCCGTCGATTTCCGTAATCAAACTCCTGGATGGCAGGCCTGCGGCTTCGGCAGAGGAACCCTTGAAGGTAGATGCAACCATTATGCCCCGCGCAGGCTCTCCGGAGAGCGACAGTATCTCTTCTTTGTTATTATAAAACACATTCATGCGATTTGTGGAGCCTGCCAGATGGCTGTAAAACTGATCAAGGTTGCTGTCGTTGTTGCCGTTCACATCGATCAGCACCATTCCTTTTTCAAAACCAGCCATGTCAGCAGCAGATCCGTCCTGAACATCGACCACAATCACCCGGTCCAGGGGCGTTATGGCTGCAATGACCGGTCCGAAGAAGAGAGCCATTGCGACTGCGGCCACAATGAAATTGGAGATGACCCCCGCAGAGAGAATTCGGATTCTAGCGCCCTTGCTCACTATTGCGGGATGGTCTTTGCTGCCGAAGAGGTCGGAGTCATCCGGCTCCACAAAAGCGGCTATAGGGGCAATCAGAAAGGCGACAATTCCCATGGACTTGACCCGCACCCCTTCCACGCGGCTAAGTATGCCGTGAGCAAACTCGTGCACCACCATGGTCACAAAGAGCGCAATCCAGCCCCAGACAAATGGTATGTACTCATTCAGTCCTGGAATGAGCAGGATGTTTCTGGGAGCATTATAGCTGCTGGGCATGGGAGGCTCCTCTATCATAAAATAGGTCATAGCCAAGACCAGCATCAAGAAATAGGCCATGCTCAGGACGACCAGTGGTATGCCGGCAGAGGCCACCAGCCTCCAGAAGCTCTTGGGGCGAGCCAGATAGTCCAGGAGGTTCAGACCCCGGGTGGTGCGGAGAAATATGGCCAGAGGAATGCCGAACAGGCATCCTACTGAGATTCCTCTGCTCTTCCATTCCTGGCTGTCTTTGAGCGGCAAGAGCAGAATGGAATATAGGCCGATCAGCGCCGCAGCTATGAGCAGCCAATCGACCATTTCCAGCTGAAACTGAATGTTAAAAAGTTCAATCATCAGAGTAGGCCTTGCTCCCTCAGCTCATCCTTGGCCAGCTCTTGATGTTTTTTCTCCAGGAAACTGTAGACATTGCCATGCGGAGCCCCGTCAAGCAGCATCTCAATGGCGGTTCGCGCTACCCGCATCTGCTCGGGATTGCCCAGTATCGCCACGGTCTTGCCATAAACCGATACCTTTGCGCCGGAGAGCCTCTCCATGATCTCCCGCGACCTGCCGTCCTTGCCTATGATGCGTCCTTTGATCCGTTCCATATCGCTCTTGGTGCCTGCCATCTTGGACAGGTCCATGATGTCGAGCATCAGCATATCATCATCGAGAATGGCCAAGGCTCTCTCCGGGGAAAAGCCCCTGCCTATGGCCTTTACCAGGTCCATCACCCGCAGGCCCTGCAATGGGTCTTCTGCCGATGCGATGCGGACCGCGCCGGTATCGCTGTCTATCTCAAGGGTCGTCTTGGTCTTCTCTTCTATCAGTCGCTTCATGGAACCGCCCGGTCCCACCAGCACACCTACGCGCTCCTCTGGAATCTTGATATCCAATTTAATCAGCCTTCTTTTTATCAGTCTTTTCCATCTCTTCTCTATCTCTCTGCAGCTTCTCCCATATCTCTTCCGGAGAGCCTACCTTATATTTCTTCTTAAAATAATGGGCTACGTTGGCTATATCGCGTTCCAGAAATCTTCTAGCCTGGGGATGGTCCAGTGTGACGGATTGACCCATATCGATTATCACCGGCTCGCCCTCATCATAGAGTATATTGAACTCGCTCAGGTCGGCATGAACGAGCTTGCCGCGGTTATAGAGCACAGAGATATATCCGGCGATCTTCTCGAAGATTCGCCTTGCCTCCTCTGCCTCCAGCTCAACGTCCTTTAGCTGCGGAGCGACGTTCTCCCCCTTGCCGACCAGATCCATAACCAGTATGTTCTCTTTCATAGCTATGGGATGGGGCACGGGCACGCCTACCTCTTCTGCCCGCGTCAGATTTCGAAATTCCTTTTTCGTCCAGGCAGCGACGATAGCCCTCTTTGTGCCCTTCACATTTCCAAATCGAGGATCGCCATTCAAGTAATCCTGCATGACGCAGAAATTGCTGGTAGAGATGCGATAGATCTTCAGGGCAAGCTCTTTTTCGCCTGCCTTGGCCTTAAAAATGTTGGCTTCTTTGCCGGTGCAGACAGATCCGCCCAGAGCATCGATCACGCCCTTGCTGGCCAGGCTGTAAAGGTCCATCAGGGTGCGTTTATCGAATACCGCATCACTGACGTTTAGATCATCGGAGTCCTTTATCCTGGTACGAAGAACATCTATCTTAGAATCAAAATCTTCGTCCTTAGTACGCCTACTCATAAAGTGCCTTTAAGAAGATTTCATCAAGAGGTTCCTTTCAGGAATCCCTTGCGTTGCAGCCAATCGACCTGAGGTCCGGTGTATCTCCAGACTACGTCAGCCTTATCATTCTCGATCTCCCAGGGAATTACGATAACCACATCGCCCTGTCTGATCCAGATCCTCTTTTTCATCTTGCCAGGTATGCGTCCCATCCTGGTAACGCCGTCGATGCACCTAACCTTTATGCGATTGGCTCCAAGCAAACTTTCCACATGACCAAATATCTCTCGATCCTGTTTGCGGGGGAGACGAACTCTAGTTATTACTGCTCCTTCATCTTCCCTGTTACTGCCTCTGTTATACAGCTTATCACCTCAAATAATAATTACGGACCTAAGACACAATGAATCCTCGAAGCTGCCTGCCCCGAGTAGCCAAAGGATATCTCTTTGCCCTTGCGCTAAAAACTACGCTTAAATAGTTAAAGCTTGTGTAGGCCAAAATTCAAATGGGCCCGACGCGATTCGAACGCGTGATCCCCGCCGTGTGAAGGCGATGTCATAACCAGCTAGACCACAGGCCCTGAGAATATGCAAGTAAGCCATCAGCTATTTGTATCTTGCCCTTGGCAAGAGCGGGTCGAATTAAGATTCGTGCGGGGCAAAGCAATTATTTAAATAGTAATTCGCGAAGCTAATTAAATGAATGAGTTTCATCCCCAGAAACCCGGCGTATATCTTTTATGAGCAGATCTTAAAGTCGCGCATTCTTGCTGGAGTCCCGGTGGAGCATGTGGCCATTATCCAGGATGGCAACCGCAGATATGCCCAGAAAAAAGGCATCTCTCGGTTCATGGGGCACAGTCTTGGAGCCGACACCACCGAGAAAGTTACCGATTGGTGCCTGGAGGCAGGAGTCAAGCATCTCACCCTCTATGCCTTTTCTACTGAAAACTTCAATCGAGGTGAGACTGAGAAGCGCTATCTCTTTGAACTGATCAAGAACAAGTTCATAGACCTGCGCAATTCTAAAAAAATTCATGACAATGGCGTCAGGGTGAGGGCCATAGGCAGAGTTGAGATGCTGCCGCAGGATCTGCAGGAAGAGATAAGCCGCACGGAGGTGGCCACACGAGATTACAGGACTATGTACATGAATGTGGCCCTGGCTTATGGCGGCCAGCGAGAGCTGGTTGATGCGGCGCGTTCCCTGGCGCGACAGATTTACCGGGGGACGATACGGGTGGAAGAGGTAGATGCGAATCTTATCGCGTCCCATCTCTATCCCCAGGATGGGGTCTCTGTGCCCAAGGTGGACCTGATTATCAGAACTGGCGGGGACTTCCGCACCTCCAACTTCCTGCCCTGGCAGGCCAACGGCAACGAGTGCGCCGCGTACTTCTGCGCGCCATACTGGCCGGAGTTCCGGAAGATTGACTTCCTGCGTGCCATCCGCACCGCTCAAACCAGGGGATCTGGCCAACAAGCTTAATAACCTGAAGCATTCCAAGAGGGATGTTTTGTCCCGATGGGGTAGTGGATATCCCGGAGGCCTGCGGAGCCATAAGCGCAGAGAGCCTTCAACCCGGGTTCGAATCCCGGTCGGGACGTTTATTCCTTTTGTGCTGCGAATGCATCAATGGCCTCGTTGATGTGGCAAATTTCTATCGTTGCTATGCCACTGCTATGTACCTGTATCGCCCAGCTTCTTTTCGAGCCGCATTGATATGAGCCTCTGCTCTTTTGGATAATTGGCAGCAAAAGGGTATTAATTCATCACATCAGTCGAAGATAATTATGGGCGAAAATATGAATAAATGCGAAGGTATAGAGCTACAACCTCTAACTGAAAACGACATTGGCACGTTGACCGAGGTCATGACTCGAGCATTCGACCACGACACCAAACTCCATCTTGGTGAAGAGAAGGGTGGGCCGGAAGGATATGATGATGGAAGTCTTCTGAGAAAATATGGTCTAAATTCCCCTACAGAATCATTCAAGGTCCTGCTGAACGGAAAGCTGATCGGCGGCGTTATTGTCTGGATCAGAAAGGACGGGAACAACTACCTTGGAACTATCTTTCTCGATCCGCAATTTCAGGGACGAGGAATTGGGACAGGAATATGGGGATTGATTGAGTCCATGTATCCCCAGGCCAGGTCATGGACAACTGACACACCCACATTCGCAAAAAGAAATCACTATTTCTATGTCCACAAACTGGGATTTGAGATCGTCAGGATAAAAAATCCCGGAAAACAAAAAGAGGAAGCGTATATCTTTGAGAAGAAAATGCCGTGAGTGCAGACGCGATAATTGCCAGCCCGTTAAGGAAAATTTTGCGGGAGAACTCCCCGCAACAAGTTTAGGTCATCTATCTATTCGTTGATAGTGAAATACTCCGTCAGGATCTGGCGATCATTTCGGATAACATCCACATGGAATTCGTCCGAGGAAAGCTCCAGGTTCCACGTCTCTCCGTACAGAGTGCCAGCATCGATGGATGCCCAGAGGTTGTAAGTCGGCCAGTATCCTCCGCTCGGGTTTGGCGGTATGTCGATGGGGCCCACTCTGTACGAGCTGCCGTCCGGCGAGTACCAGTACCAGTAGAAGGAAGCCGGTCCGACGTCGCCCAGGCTAATCCAGGAATAGATCTTGCTATCGGCAGCAAGGAAGAATCTGTCCTTTCTGGCGATAGGAATGCGGGCGTCGTCGTCGATGCTGCTTGCCATGCAGTGGTCGAGAATGCTGCCGGTCTTCTGGGGCAATAGGCCGTTATCAAGGTCGAATTGCTCAGTCAATTCAGTTACATAGGTGGGGCCGACCAGATAGACGTTCACATTCCATTTGCCGGACATGTATGGCTGATCAGGAATATCTGGAATGTCGATGCAGTACCAGATGTTATACGAGGGCCAATAATCGCTGCCGGGATTGGATGGGACATCAACTGAGCCCGACTTGTATAAATTGCCGTCTGGAGAATACCAGTACCATAGAGCTTTGCCTGCGGCAACATTTGCCAGGCTCAACCAGCTGTAGACCTTTTTATCGGCGGTCGTGAATTTGTAGGCCCGTGTGGTCGGAATATTGGCTGATTCGTCGACTGCGCTTGCCATGCTATGATCGAGAATATGACTGAGGGGCCCGGCATTCGAGCTTGCGCCTATGCTTGTGTTGGCCAGAGATCGCATCTCCTCTGCCGCTGCATAGGCGGCCTTTGCCTCTTCCGTCAGACCGAGGGCATTCAAAGCATCCGCCTTTCCGCTCCAGGCCTTCCAGATGCCGGCATTGTAGGGATCCGTCTTGATGGCGGCATCGAAAGCCTTGATGGCCTCCTCGTGCCTGCCCTGTCTGTCTAGCATCATGCCTTCGTCTATGCTGGCGGTCAGGTTGCTGTCCGGCATATCAATCGGTCGGCCGTTCAGGGTGATTGCCGAAGGCCTCCAGGTGGAGCCGCCAAACCCCAGCTCCTTTGCCCTGGCGTAGGCCGCCTCGGAGTCATTGATTCTTCCCAGCGCCTTCAGAGCATCGCCCTTGTAAGCCCAGGGGATGGCATTGTTGGGCCACAGCTCTATGGCCTTATCATAAGCGAGGACTGCATCCTCGAATTTGCCCAGGCCGTAGAGCGCATCGCCTTTGCCGTTCCAGGCCTGCCAGGTCTGGGTGCTGTTGGGATCCAGCCTGATGGCAGCGTCGTAAGCATTTATGGCCTCTTCGAACCTGCCCTGATGATAGAAATCAAGCGCCGTGTTGAGGGCTTTGTTGTATTTGGCGGAATTATCGAGATCAAAGCCGCTGACCGTCCAGGAAGTAGCAGTCTGCTGACACTGTGCGGGCATCATCAAGAGCTGTGTCGGCATCGCTAAAGCAAGCAGGAGAATGATAACTGCATGGATCCCTCTCATAGGATTGAAGAGGCATTGGAAGAAGATAAATTCTTTGTTGGAGGTAGATGGCTCGATTGGATCTTTAAAAGAGGTGCATCCTGCCTTTTCCCGGGGCAGTCCTTCTTTTCCCCCGCAAACTTAACATATAATGGATAACAACTGTGGTGGGAGGGATTATTATATCTAACGGCGGCAATACAACTTTAGTAATAATATTATTTGCATCGATTGTCCTGCTATCACTCTGCCATGTTGAAGCCCAGCCAGCAACCCTATCTGGTACGGAAGTAACTGCCGGAGCCGGCATATGTCCAAATCACTATGGTCCGTATGAGCCAAACCCCATTGGACAGCCAGAGTATTGCGAGAATATGATGCAGCCAGGGGTTTACGGAATAAACTGGGCTCATGGGCCAGAAGGCAGCTGGAACTGGCAGCTCTGGGGCGAGCTGGATATGAAAGCAAATACCAGATATGTGCTGATCTATGACTCGATGGGGGGAATTTCGATCGAGGAGTCTGCCGATACCGGCCTGACCGGATATACTGTGATCTGCGGCCGGAACAACGGACCGGATGAACTCGTCTTTTGCCTTGAGCCGGCAGGAAATACCAACCAGAACGGCGGACATGACCCTTACGATGCGTTGACAAACTGAAGGGCCTGATCGATCAGAGTATCGATCCATACAGGGATAATCAATCATTTTTTCTTCGCTTACCGAAAGACCTAATTACCTTAGTAGCCAACTAAGTGATATCTGTAGCATCTATAGCAGCGAATCGCAGCACAATTTGGTGAGAGGGAGCGGTTGGTTTTGGCATTACAAAGCAGCAAATTTCCCAGGGCCAAATCAGGAGTGCCTGGGTATGACGAACTGGTTGACGGCGGCTTTCACAAAGGGACGGTAAACACCGTCACCGGGTCTTCCGGTACTGGCAAGACCGTCTTTGCCTGTCAGTTTATAAATTATGGCATCAAGATAGGTGAGAAGGGAATGATCATCACCCCCTCCGAGAGCGCAGAGTACCTGAAGCGAGAGATGATGTCATCCTTCGGCTGGGATTTCGATAAGCTGGAGGGCGAGGGAAAACTGGCTATCGTCGATGTTACTGATCCGGTCTTAAGGCTGCAAAAGAGCATCGATGTCGATCCGGTGGATTTTCTCATAAACTTTCGAAAGCTGGTGGAAAGAAAGCTGGCGGAGGTAAAACCGGACAGGCTCTTCATCGACGATCTCACTGCTTTCTTCATGGCGGTAGAGGCCCCCTTTAAGGTCCGCTCTCTAACCGATGATCTCTTCGGCATCATTCGAGCCAGTGGGGTCACTTCCCTGGTGACCATAGGCACGGCTTTCGGCACCAATCAGTTTCTGGAGTATGGAGCTGATTCTGCCACCATGCTCAGCCGGGAACGCATCGGCAATACGCTCATCAGGTCGATATACATCATGAAGATGCGCGGCTCAAAGATCGCCAATAGCATCCGGGTCCTGGACATCACCGACGATGGGATCGCTGTATCCTCGCTCTCGCCCTATTCCTGATCGTGCGGGCAGGATGAAAACAGGGAAACTTGAAGGAACAAAAAATGATTGAAAGATGGATCATCCTGGCGGCAGAGGAAGCCGGGCCCGTCTCGAATAAGATGGGCGGCATCTGGAATGTGGTGGATGCAGAGGCCACGACGCTCGCCCGTCTGGTGGCGCAGGGCGATATTGAAGACGGACTGCATATTCTGGTGGCAGGTCCTAATTATCACTCCTCCGGCTCAGACTGGAATACAGGAAGAAACCGGGTCACAGATCTCTCCGAATTTGAGACACTGGAGGCGGGCGGAGAGCTACAGGAGGTTCTGGCAGCACTCAATGCCTCAGGCATCGAGACAGTAACCGGGCAGAGGAATGTTGAAGGCGTTTCAGTGGGCTATGTGCTCTTCAATACCAATTATTATCAGTCCCACACGGTCCGCTGGAATAACCAGGAGATGACGCTGAACAATGCCATCAAGACCGAGGCTTTTGATCTGGTAGGCCTTGATTCCATGAACTTTGAGCGGGCCCATTACGGATCGGAATACAATCACTACCTCAATCTCTCTTATGCCGTGTCCGAGCTGGTCAGAGGCTTGGCTCAGGCTCCGGATGAGATGACGGAAAAGTATGCTGACAAGGCGGTCTCGGAGTTTGCCAAGTCGCTGATGCCCAAGGTCAGGGTCAGCATGCATTGCCATGAGTTCGGCGTCTTCTATGCTGCAGCCAGGCTCAAGAAACTGGGTGTTCCCGTCCGATCCGTCTGCACATTGCATGCCACCGTCCCCGGTCGCACTGCCGGCTACAAATCTCTGCAAAAGATCGCCCAGAACGACTCAAGAATGGAGACAGGAACGCCCCTCGGCTTTGCCGTCCTGGAGGGGCTGGGGCGCTATGCCGATGTGGTTACGTTCGTAGGCGATTCGACCATGAAAGAAGCAATGCTCTTTCACCGCCTGAAAGGCATTGTGATCAGGAATGGAATTGATGTGCTGACCCAGGAGATCGACTGGGATAAAAAAGATCGCTGTCGCACCAGGATCCAGCAATTTTTAACCGACAATCTCTACAAGTTCTGCGACGGCAAATGCGTAAAGCCCGAGAACCTGATTCCGGTCTTCACCATCTCCAGAATTGAGATCGAAAATAAAGGGTACATTCATCTTCTCGATGCCCTGGTGCTTCAAGACCACCTGCTCAAGCACAGACTGGCCGGTCAGCGTCATGCCGAGGAGACGAGGGTGGTATGCTTCCTGATAGCTTCGCACGGCCCCAAGGATAAAGAGAAGCTGCCCAGCGGTTTTCCCATAAATCTCACTCCCGAGGTTCTGGTGGGCGAGGAGATCCGCCTGGAGAACATGATCAAGGAGCGGGGCCTGGATGAATCGGAGCTGATGTCAGGCAAGAGGATGGTAGCGGCTCTGCTCTATCCTCAGTGGGTGGGTGCGGATGACGGCGGCCTGTCGATGAGCGTGGATGAGATCATGGCCGGATGCGTAGCCGGGATATTTCCCTCCCAGTATGAGCCGTTCCTTCTCACCGCCCTGGAAGCGGGCCGGGAGGGCACGCCCAATATCGTCAGCCGGTCGGCCGGATACAGCGACGCCCTGAAGAAGATCAAACGCCGCGTCCCGGGCATGGGCGGCGTGGTAATTGTGGACAACATGGAGGCGCAGCGTCAGGAAACCGTCCTGGATTATGCCCTCGCCCTGGACTACTTCACCTGGACCTATCTGGATGACGAGGTCAAGTACCGGCTGCTCTGTGAGGAATCATTCTCCCTGGCCAAGCAGTTTAGCTGGAAGGAGCCGGTGCTGGAGTATTACAGGAATCTGGTGGTCTAGCTATGAGAATTGCCTACCTGAGTATCGAGTTTCCGCCCAGGATCTTCGGCGGCCTTGGTGTATATGTTGATGAGATATCAAGAGAACTGGTCCGCCTGGGTGAGAGCATCTCGGTATTTACTCTGGGCGACGGCAATCTGAAGAAATACCAGGAGATGAACGGGGTTGAGGTATTCAGAATGTATCCTGTTCCCATCCGTGATGGGCTTGACATATTTCTCTCCGCCCAGACGCTCTCCTGGGGTGAAGGGCTGCGTTTTTTTGAGGATCTCATCAGTTTAAACCAGCTATGTGCAGCCGGCGTCATGGAGAATGGACCATTCAATCTCTGCGTGGCCCATGACTGGCTCGGACTGCTTGCCGGAATGGCTATCAAGAGAGAGGGCACTGCCATGATCTATCACGTTCACGGCCTGGAGATCGGCCGGACGGATGCTCCCAATCCTCAGCTGGTGGCTCTGGAAAAGAAGGGCGCGGAAGTCGCCGATATGGTGATCACCGTTTCCGAGGCAATGAAACGGCAGCTGGTGGGCATGGGAGTGGCAGCGGAAAAGATTCGCGTCTGCTATCACGGCGTAGACACCGTATTTTTCAATCCCGATCGGGCTGATGCCAGGCGGCTGGCTGATCTGCGAAGCCGATATGGCTTTGCAGAGGATGATATCGTCGTGCTCTTCATGGGCAGGCTGGAGCCAGTGAAAGGAGTTGTGCAGCTCTTTTCAGCCATTGCTCAGGTTCAGGCAAAGCATCCCAGGGTTAAGCTTTTGGCTGTAGGCAAGGGAAGCCTTGAGAGCTGGGCGGCATCGGAGGCAAAGCGGCTTAGCTGCATCAGACTGGTCACCGATTTTCTGGACGCCGAAGAGAAGATGCTCACCTATGCTCTGGCGGACCTGTGCGTATTTCCCAGCATCTATGAGCCCTTCGGAATAGTTGCCCTTGAAGCGGCGGCTATGGGCAAAGCGGCGGTGGTAGGAGCAGCGGGAACATCAGGCCTGGCAGAGATCGTGAAGAACCCGGCGGCAGAGCGGCCCACGGGCGTTCATGTCAATGCCCGCGATCCTGGTGATATCGCCTGGGGCATCAATTTTGCCCTGGAGGATGGGGAGCGCCTCAAGTCCTGGGGAAAGAACGCCAGGGCGAGAGCGCTGGAGGAGTTCACCTGGCAGAAGGCAGCAGAGAGGACGCTTGAGATTTACCAGGAAGTCTCCTCACAGAAAAAATGAATGGGGATGCTGCCAGATAGGGGACGCAGACGATGCCGGAGCTGAGACGACATTACTTTCTCGACGAATACTGCATTATCGCTGCAGAGCGGGGCAAGAGGCCGACAAATTTCCGGAGGGATGAGGCGAAACCGGGGGACGAGGCAGCTTGCCCGTTCTGTCCGGGAAACGAAGGGATGACACCGCCCTCTGATGCGGTCTACACCGAGCAGGGGATACTGTCCGACGGGGCTGAGAGAGTCTCCGGCTGGCAGATGCGCGTCTTTCCCAATGCGTTTCCGGCCATGGTCATCAGCCCTGAGCCGGTTAAAAAAGATGTCACAGGAGAGTGGACGGCTCTGCCGGGGCAGGGATTTCATGAGGTGATAGTAGACAGTCCCCAACACAGAGAAAATCCGGCGGACTTCAGCCAGGAGCACATGGAAAGGCTCATCCGCGTCTATCGGGATCGCTATCTCCGTTACTCCCAGAGCTGCCTTGTGAAATACGTATCCATCTTCAAGAATTGGGGCAGGGAGGCGGGAGCATCATTCTCTCACAGCCATTCTCAGATTGTGACCCTTCCCATCATTCCGCCCCAGATCAAAAGGGAGCTGGACGCCTTCAGCCGCGCTTCGCTCTGTCCGTTCTGCAATATCGTGGAAAAGGAAGCAGGGTCATCCCGGCTTGTAGGCGGGAACGATGACTGGACTCATATTGCCCCGTTTTATTCTCCAACTCCTTTTGAGACCTGGATTCTTCCCAAGAGGCATTTTGCCAGCCTGGGTGAGATGAGCGATGCGGAATCGAGGAGCCTGGCGGCGCTGTTGATGCGGGCCCTGAGGGCCATCCGGTCGGTCTTGAATGATCCGCCCTATAACCTCATGATCTTTCAGCTTCCATCCGGATATCATCTCAATATTCGAATTCAGCCTGCTGTTTCCAGGATCGCGGGCTTTGAGAAGAGCACTGGAATTCATATCAACTCCATCGCTCCGGAATATGCGGCTGCAAAGCTCTCGGAATCGGCAAAAAGTGATGGAAGATCGCCGAAAAGTTAATCAATCATCCAATCCTATAAAACCCTATCCGGCCTATTTCATTCCTAATGTAATTCGAATAGCGTATCGTGTCGATGAAAGATGAATAGCCATAAGGCAAGAAAAACTGGAGAAAAGATGCGAATTGGAATGCTCTCCTGGGAGAGCTTGTACTCGATAAAGGTAGGAGGCGTGGCCCCCCATGTCTCGGAGATATCTGAGGCGCTGGCGAGAAGGGGCCATGAGGTACACGTCTTCACGCGCAGAGGCGATTTTGAGTCCTACGACAGGATTAACGGCGTCCATTACCAGAGGGTGGATGTAGATAGCTCTGGGGATGTCCTGGCTCAGATGAACCGGATGTGCGATGCGCTTTACGATCGCTTCGGAGCAGTGCAAAAGCTCTTCGGCAAATTCGATATCGTCCACGGTCATGATTGGCATCCGGTGTCAGCTCTCACCCGCATAAAGGACAACTACGGACTGCCATTCCTCCTGACGATGCATAGCACGGAATGGGGCAGAAATGGCAATCACTTCGGCTACGGCATATCTCAGGAGATCTCTCACCGCGAGTGGCTGGGCTGTTACGAGGCCTTCAGGGTGATTGTTACCACCAGGCGCATGCAGGACGAGTTGATGTGGATATACAGCCTGCCTGAAGACAAGATCCGCATCATACCAAACGGCATCATACTGGGAAAGATGAGAAAGGGGCTGGACGCCGGGCGGGTCAAGGAGAAGTATGGCATTCACCCCATGGCTCCGATGGTGCTCTTCTGCGGCAGGATGAGCATCCAGAAAGGGCCGGACCTGCTGGTGGAAGCGGTGCCTCACATCCTGAGAAACAGGTCCGACGTTCGTTTCGTCTTCATGGGAGAGGGCGGCATGAGGCCTGACTGCGAGAGGAGGGCTCGCGAGCTTGGTGTGGCGGATGCCTGCCGGTTCCTGGGATACACCTCCAGCGCCGAGAAAGAGGAGCTGGTTAACGCCTGTGACCTGATGTGCGTTCCCAGCAGGAATGAGCCTTTTGGCGTTGTGGTCTTGGAGGCCTGGGATGCCTGCAAGCCGGTGGTAGCGACGGAGGCGGTGAGCATAATCAACAATTTCGAGGACGGTCTTCTGGCCTACATTCAGCCGGAATCCATCGCATGGTGCATAAACCGGCTGCTGGCCAATCCCGAGGAGATGAAGAAGTTGGCTTCTGCGGGATGCAGCCGGATCGATTCAGAGTTTAGCTGGGACCATATTGCCAGGAGGACAGAAGTGGTTTACAAGGAGGCGGTGAGGTCTGGCCAACCGAAAGGTTCTTGAAGGGTGAGTGGCACAAGGGGCTCTTGGCGCCTCGATAGCTTAGCCCGGTATAGCGCGTCCTTGGTAAGGACGAGGTCGCGGGTTCGAATCCCGTCCGAGGCTTAATGTTTTTATTTATATTTTCTTATAGTGGGGGGTTTGTACGGACATGAAACGGATATTGATCATTGACGATGATAAAAACATACTCGATGGTTTCAAGATGATCCTGGAGCGGAAGGGTTATCAAACCGATACTGCCCAGACCGGAAGCGGATCCATAGAAAAAGTGGGCAGCAGCTATTTCAACCTGGCAATAATTGACATAGGGCTTCCTGATATGGATGGCACTGACCTTCTCACCGAATTTCGCCAGCTCAATCCGGAGATGAAAAAGATTATCATTACCGGACTTTCCACTCGGGAGAATGCCATCCAGTGTCTGAACCTGGGGGCGGATGCATACCTGGAAAAACCGGTGACCCCGGGGAAATTGCTGGAGTTCGTGGCGGCGAAGCTGGCAGAGCAGGAGTACGAGATTGCGTATCATGAGGATACTGTAAATCGCCTGCTTCAGTCTCGCAGGTAAACCCGTCAAGCACCCGCAACGCTAAAGTGACTGGCCGGCCCACCAAGCTACCAAGGATGGTGGGACTTGCTTTCTAACCTGCAGGATTGCAAGATGGAGATTTATCTGACTATGATCTCTCTAGCTTCGCAGAGTCACAAGGAAGTTGCTGCGACAGCCGCAACGGATGAACGCGAAGACCTTTGCTGTAATCACTTTATCGCCGCGGTCTCCTCTAAGTCCACTGAGGATTTAGCCGCGAGGCTGCATAAGAAAAAAAGAATCACCTCTCCTGGTTTAAATGCGGCAAGAGCATCTCCCTGTACTCGGCATACCTGCCGGAAAAGACCGGATAGGTAAAGCTCATGCCCTCTTTTCCCAGCATTACCGAAAGGGGCCTTGCCCTCTGAAAGTCAAGGCTTTTGTCGGCAGCAAAAAACCGATCGTCTGCCGCCAGGTAAACCACCTTGCCGATGATGAGCACAAACTTCTCTCGAACAATCTCCTCCTCCAGGACGCACTCCGCCCAGGCCAGACAGCCCTCGATTCCGGGAGCCTTGATCACTGCCGAAGGCCGGGATGTGAGTCCTGCCTCGGCAAATTCGTCGACCTCTGGAGGATAGTTCCTGGCGCAGATCATTACCGCGTCCTCCATTCCCACCGGCGGGATATTCACCACGAACTCGCCAGTCTGACGGATATTTTCCAGTGTGTCTCGCTTGATCCAGGAGGCGAGAAGGATCTCATCCAGAGGACGCAGAATGGGAGTGATATTCGACCAGGGAGCGGCATTTCTCACCCCCTCTTTTGAGACCGTGGAAATGAGGGCCACGGGAAGAGGGAGGATGTTCTCCCTCTGATTGGGTTTGAGCATCACGGTATCATCACCTTATTCATAATTGTCATTAAGCAAAGCATGATTTTAATGAAGTACAGTTATTATATGAATATTTCTGCAATTGATAATAAGAAGTAACTATTTATAATGATTATTTGAATTATGTATTACAAATTAGATTTTGCCATAAATTCTTTATACGAATTAGGATTATTCGTAGCCAAATATGAAGGAGCATTATGAGACACAATTTGCATAAGCTCGCCTTTGTGCTGCTTCTATCCATACTGATTTTAGGCACGGCATGCCAGGGTGGAGAAGAATCCAGCGGGGCGGTTTTGAAGATCGGTACACCCAGTGTGGTAAAATCGGCCAGCATTCAGGGTGACACCAACATGGGCGTCCTGGCCCATCTTTCCAATCCTACTCTCATGAAGATGACTGAGGACGGAAAGATCGCAGGCCTGGCCGCAAAAAGCTCCGAGGTATCGGAAGATGGAAAGGTCTGGAAGTTTGTGATTAATGACGACCTGTACTGGAGCGACGGTCAGAAGCTGACGCCGGATGATGTGCAGTTCACCGTCAGCTATCTGAGGGATAACCTTCCCTCTGCAGGCTGGATGAAGAGCACCATTGAGAACATCTCAGTGGAGGGGGACACAGTGGTGTTCAAGCTCAGCAAGCCCTACTCCCGGCTCAACCTGGAGTTTGCCACATATCCAATCCTGGCCAGGCACATCTGGGAGAAGATCGACAAGCCCACGGAATACACCAACGACGGGGAGAATGTCGGCTTCGGTCCCTTCTACATCGCTAAAACCGATCTTGACGCAGGAGTAGTCTACTTCAAGAAAAATCCATACTGGAAGGGACAGACGCCTAAATTCGATTCCCTGGAGATCCATAGTTTCAGCAATATGGATGTCCTGTCCCTGGCCCTGGAGAAGGGAGACGTTGATGCATATTACAAATATGCAGGAACCTATCCCTATGCCAGCATCCAGAAGCTCAAAGACACCGGCAACTTCGACTTTGTGGAGACGGACAATATCGGACTGATGTTCCTGGCAATGAACCTGCAAAAGGAGCCGATGTCTGATGAGAAGTTCAGAAAAGCCCTCTCCTATGCTATAAACTACAGCGAGATCCTGAAGCTGGATGGATTGGGATACGGCCAGGTTCCAAATGCCGGCTTCGTGCCGCCCAGCATGATGGACTTCAAGGAGACGGCAAAGCTCGAGTACAACCTCACCCAGGCAAAGAGCATCCTGGAGGAAGCCGGATACAAGGACACTGATGGAAACGGCATCCGGGAGGACAAGAGCGGAAAGGACATAAAGCTCGCATTCCTGACGAGAAACGATTACATGAGGACTACTGAGCTTGTCTCCGAATACTTGAAGCGGCTCGGAATCGATAGCGAGATAAAGACTGTGGACTCCAGCACCTGGATCAAGCAGAAGGATGCCGGCGAGTATGATCTCACTGTCACCCGGTCGACACCCTGGGGAATGCTCATGCACGCCAACTGGGGCACAGGCTACTTCGATTCCCGCAGAACTGGTGAAGGTGTCCTGCATGTCCTTGACGATCCGGTCTTCCTGAAGCTGTGCGATGATATTCTCGCATCCACCAGCGATGATCAGCTCAAGGATTATGCCTACGAGCTGCAAGACTACTACGCAGAGAACCTTCCGGCCATCGCCCTTTACTGGAACAAGGTAGAGACGCCCTACAATAAGGCCTGGAATGGCTGGTTCCCTGATCCGCTCTACGGAATATTCAACGTGGAAAATTTCCTCTCTGTGGAGAAGGAAGGATGAGCTGCGGGACGGATCAGTGGAAGGATTTCGTGAGAAACGCCAGCTATAAACAAACCCTCGCAGCGGAGAAGATCTCCAATGATCAATTCTGGAGCAGCTACGGAATCTATGACCGGGCTCTCCTGCTCTCCGGATATCCGGGAGAAATCCTTGGCAAGATCTCCTCTTTTATTTCTCCGAATTCGACGTTGCTGGACATCGGAGCCGGAACGGGTGCCTTTGCCATTCCTCTCTCGAAAAAGACCTCGAAAACCATTGCCGTTGATCCATCGGATTATCATGTTGACTACTCTCTGGCGGCCTACAGCATCTTCGACGAGAATATCGAATGCTTCCTCACCAGGATGATCGATATTGCCAGGAAGGGGGTGTTCGTAGTCTTTCGGGGAGGCGGAGTTGACTCGCTGAGCGAATTTGCCTATGGCAGAAGGCCTTATGAAGATTATATCTGTCTTGATCACATCTTAAGCGACCTGGGCTATCGATTTGATAAGATGCTCTTTTCCCGCAATTACTCTCTTCCCGTCGACCTGGTCTTCAAGCAGTACCGTTTCTGCAAAAAAAGCCCCGAACAGCTGCTTGGCTACCATTATGAAGAGGACCGGCTTATCGAGAGATCAGGCGGAAAATGGGCATCATTTCAGGCGACCGACGCTCTGCTCTACCTGAATCGCTAATGGGAGACCATAGCTCATGTCTCTGACTGCAAAGAGGGCGAGCAGATATGCGATCGCATTAGCAATCATATTCACCCTGAACTTTATCATTCCCAGGGCCATGCCCGGCGACCCTCTCACCAATCTTCTCGGTGAGGATGTCATACTGACCGACAGCAGCGTGAAAGAGCTTAAGAGCGAGATGGGACTGGATAGATCACTATTCGAACAGTATCTTGATTACTGGCGGGGAATCCTCCATCTGGACCTCGGGTACTCCTTTCACAGGCACTGCCCTGTTTCGGAAATCATAGCCGTTCGCATGAAGTGGACGCTGATCCTTGCAGTGCCGTCTCTACTCGCGGGCGGCATCCTGGGCACGATTTTGGGAGCGCTTGCCGGCTGGAGGAGCACAAACGGCAGACAGAAGGCCAGCACCGCATTCTTCCTGGCGATCTACTGCACCCCGCCCTATTTCCTCTGTCTGCTGGCCCTCTATCTGTTCTCCTTCAAGCTCGACCTCTTTCCCCTGAAGGGCTTTTACGATACCGGCTCGCCAGCGGATATCGCCTACCACCTCTTTCTGCCCGTCCTGGCTATGACCCTCTTCACCCTGTCCAGAAATTTCATGATAATGCGGGGCAGCGTTCTTCAGGAAAAGAGCAGCCTCTATGCGGCTTTTGCCAGGGCGAAGGGCCTGTATGATGCGGAGATTCTGTTCAGGCATGTCTTCAAGAATGCCCTTCTTCCCATCATCACCCTCCTGGCAATGGATTTCGGCTTTATCCTGAGCGGGGCCCTTTTCGTGGAGATAGTCTTCTCCATGAACGGCATGGGCAACCTCATCTATGATGCTCTTCTCTCCCGGGACTATCCGGTATTGCAGGGATCTTTTCTGATCATCACCCTCATGGTGGTCTCCGCCAATCTGCTGGCTGACATCCTCTACAGCCGACTCGATCCGAGGGTGAAATGGAATTGATGCAGAATTCTGCGCTCTGCGCTTCTCCAGAGGCCGTGCTTGGGAGCGAACAATGCCCGGACGACAGCGGGAGAGGAACTGGAAATATGGAATGCTGCAAAAAAGAGGGCTGTGGGATAGAGTGCTGCAATATGGAAGGCAGAAGGACAAAACGCATCCTGATGGCCCTGTGCTCGGCAGGCAGCGATCTTCGAGCTCAGAAGATCAGCCTGGTGGGACTGCTGTTATTTTTATCCTTTGTTCTTATGGCGGTCTTCTCTCTGCAGCTGGCTCCCTACGATCCCTGGATCAGATTTGAGCCCTACCTTCTTCCGGGAGGCGAGCACATTCTGGGCACAAACGACCTGGGAAATGACATACTCTCCGAACTGATCTACGGAACCAGGGTCTCGCTCATCGTTGGCTTTGCCGCCGCCCTTTTGGCGACAATTACCGGCACAATCGTGGGCCTTCTGGCAGGATACTATAGGGGCATGACTGACGAGATCCTCATGGGGATAACTGATATCTTTCTCATGATTCCCCAGATCCCTCTGATAATCGTAATCGCCTCATTCCTGAGGCCCAGCTTCTGGCTCGTCGCCATCCTCATGGGAGCGTTGTGGTGGACCTCAACGGCAAGAGTGGTCCGCAGCAAAACTCTGCAGGTAAGGGAGAACGGCTTCGTGCAGGCCGCCAGAGCATTGGGCTTCTCGGATTTTCATATCATATTCACCGATGTGCTGCCCAACACCATCCATGTGATTGCCCCCAAATTTCTCCTCTCCATAGCCTCGGCCATGATTGCAGAAGCCTCCATATCTTTTCTCGGTTTGGGCGATCCCACCATGAAGAGCTGGGGTACGATGATCAACTTCGCCTTCACCAGAGGTGGCTTCATAAACGGCTACTGGTGGTGGTACCTGACGCCAGGCCTTTGCATTACCCTCTTTGTCCTCTGCGTGGTTCTCATGGGATTTGCATGGGAAGAGCAGGAGCAGGAGTACAGGAGGCTGGAATGAGCGCAATTCTGGCCGATGCAGCCCCCATTTTGCAGATTGAGGATCTATCCGTGTCCTTTGATACAGCCGCCGGCCAGGTTAAAGCTGCCGAGAACGTCTCATTCGTGCTGCACAGGGGCGAGACGCTGGCCCTTGTGGGCGAAACCGGCTGCGGCAAATCGGTGGTGGCAAGCAGCATAATGCAGCTATTGCCAGGTAATGCCCACATCCAAGGCCGAGCAGTCTACGCAGGAAGAGACCTTCTTGGCCTGGATGAAAGGGAGATGTCGAGGATAAGGGGAAGCGAGATTGCCATTGTATTTCAAAATCCGTCTCTGGCCTTAAACCCCATCATCCGGGTGGGAGATCAGGTCGCAGAGATGCTGCGCGTCCGAAAAGGCGCCGCCGCGGTCGAGGCCATGCAAAAGGCCCGAGATATGCTCAGCGGACTGGGCCTGCAGGGCGAAAAAAAGATGAGAATGTACCCATTTCAGTTCTCCGGTGGCATGAACCAGAGGGTGATGATCGCCGCCTCCATGATTCTCTCCCCCAGAATTATTATAGCCGACGAGCCCAGCAAGGGGCTTGACGGAGCACTGGCAAAAGAGGTAATGGCAGAGATGGCAAGAATCAAGAATCAATCGGGGGCATCCCTTCTGCTCATCACTCATGATCTCAATCTTGCCAGAGATATTTCGGACAGGATGGCAGTGATGTACTGCGGCGAGATCGTTGAGATTGGCAGATCCGAGGAGATCTTCAATAAGCCTCTGCACCCCTATACTGCCGCTCTTTTGGACTGTCTTCCTGAGAGGGGCTTTCAGCCCATACCGGGATCTTCGCCCTCCATGATAAATCCGCCTTCCGGATGCAAGTTTCTTCCCCGCTGCCCCAAAGGCTCTGAGCGGTGCAACAGAATGCCGGGGATGGCTACTGTCGAAGGCATGAGCACAGCTTTCGGGAGCAGCGAGAGCATCGGCCGGGAGGTGAGATGCTGGCTATACTAAAGGCAGAGGATGTGAGTCTCGTCTACGAATCTGGCCTGATCTTCAAGAAGAGGCATGAGGCTTTAAAGGGCATATCTCTGCAATTGCAGCCGGGAAAGACGGTGGGATTGATGGGGCCCTCGGGCTCTGGCAAGACCACACTGGGAAAGATCCTCGCCGGAATAGAGCGGCCAACGTCGGGCAGGATCTTTTTTGCCGGAAGGGAGCTGGGAACGATGAATAAAAGTGAAACCACCGCATTCAGGAAGGCGGTGCAGATGGTCTTTCAGGATCCGGAAGGGTCCCTGAATCCAAAAAAGAGCATTGAGCAGTCTATTGCCGAGGTCCTGGCCATGCTCAAAATTCCCAGCGGAAGATGGAAAGATGTGACCGGCAGGATGCTGGAGAAGGTGGGTCTGTCTGAGGAGCTGCTCTGTCGCTATCCCGGTCAAATCTCGGGAGGACAATGCCAGAGAGTAGCTCTGGGCAGAGTGCTGCTCCTCCAGCCGCAGGTGATAATCCTGGACGAGCCCACATCAGCGCTCGATATCTCTGTGCAGGCTCAGATTCTCAACCTGCTCAAAGAGCTGCAAAGAGATCTGGGACTCGCTTATCTGCTCATCTCTCATCAGAGCAATGTGATCAGGTTCATGGCCCAAGAGACGATAGTCCTTGAAGGCGGAATGATCTCTGAGCAAAGCTCGACATACAGCCATTCATCGCCGGGCAATAAGCCCCAAAATATAGCATGACAGAGGCTTTTGATATCAATAAAATGCCGCATGTGATATGCACTCACATAAGTTTTGCGTAAGAATCTCCAATAATTATTACTTGGTGTGATCAAAGATAGCTATTTATAATTGGATGGCATTTTGATCTGCGGTGAAATTATGCACATTCCGGATGGCTATTTAGGGCCATACACTTATATCGCACTGTGGATCATAATGATCCCCATCTGGTATTATGCGGGAAGGAAGCTCAGCACTGAGCTGAGGTCCAGGCAGGTTCCCCTGCTGGCGCTGGCAGCAGCGTTCTCTTTTGTCATTATGATGTTCAATGTCCCAATACCCGGCGGCAGCACCGGCCATGCCGTAGGCGCCGCCATCATCGGCATTGTTCTGGGACCCTGGGCGGCTGTGATTGCCATATCCGTCGCCCTCGTATTGCAGGCACTGATGTTCGGCGATGGCGGCATCACTGCTATCGCAGCCAATTGCTTTAATATGGCAGTTGTGATGCCTTTTGTGGCCTATTATGTTTACAAGCTCATCAGCGCAGGCACAGAAGTTACCTCTTCGAGAAGAGTCATTGCCGCGGCCATTGCCGGCTATGTCTCTCTGGTGATAGCAGCAGCTTTTACCGGCTTTGAATTCGGCATTCAGCCCATATTGCATCACACTGCCGAGGGAGTGCCGCTCTACATGCCCTACTCGCTATCCGTGACGGTTCCCGCCATGGTGTTGGAGCATGCCTTCGGATTCGGCATCCTTGAGGCGCTCATCACGGCGCTGATCTTTGCCTACATCCAGAGAACGGATACCACTCTGCTCTACGGAGAAAAATCGGCAGCAAAGAAGATGAAAAAGAAGAACACAAGCACAGCGTGAGGTAAGACCCATGGATAAGATAATAAAAAACTTTGCTATCGGCCTGGTTGCGCTGATTATTCTGGCGCCTTTGGGGCTTTTGGCAGTCGGAGAGACCTTTGGCGAGTGGGGGCCGGAGGAGGTTAAGGAGAAGCTCGGCTTTGTGCCCCCCGGTTTGGAGCAGCTTTCATCGCTTTGGAGCGCACCGATGCCGGATTATTCCCTACCTGGCATTGGCGATTCCATGACGGCTGCGTCTGCTGCCTATATCCTGTCAGCAGTGCTCGGCGTTGCTATCTGTGGTGGTCTGCTTTACTTTGTGGGCAAGAGGATCGCCAAAGATTGAATCTATTTTTTTGATTTTTAGGTTTGGAGCAGAAAGATATGATCCCGGAATGGATGAAAGATGTAGATGCCGGCACTTGCTCGTGTTCTGCGGCACATCATGGCAAGAAGGGCTTTGTGGGAAAGACGATAGATGGAATCTTCAGCTTCTTGCAGGAGGCTTTTGTCTCTGAGACCTATGCCAAGCGAGATGGCTTTTTGCAGACCATGGACCCCAGGGCCAAGCTGATCTCCATTCTGGCCATCGTATTTGCCACCAGCATGGTAGGCAGCCTCTATCTATTGATCATGGTCTACCTGGCGACATTGTTCTTTGCGTATCTGAGCAAAGTTGATGTTCTATTCTTTATAAAGCGCGTCTGGCTCTTTATTCCCATCTTTGCGGGCATAATCGCCCTGCCCATGATCTTCAACGTCTTCTTCCCCGGAGATCCTCTGGTTCAGCTGGCATACCTTGGGCCGGGAGCCGCCCTCGGGCCTTTTTCTCTGCCGGAGAGCATTTTCATCACCAAGCAGGGAGTCAATATGGCAATCATATTCACCATGCGTGTCGCAACCTGTGTCTCAGCAGTGGTCCTGCTCTTTATTACTACGCCTCAGCAGGTTCTCTTCAAATCCCTGCGCTCTGTGGGAGTACCCAAGATCTACGTCCTGACGATGGAGATGGCCTACAGATACATCTTCCTGCTCATGGACATGGTGCGCGAGATGTACACCGCCAAGAAAGCAAGGACCATCAGGTCCCGGAGCATGTTCGATGAGCAGAAATGGGTTGGCGGGCGAATGGGCTACACTCTGATCAGATCCATCGATATGAGCGAAAAGGTGCACATGGCCATGATGTCTCGCGGTTTTAATGGCGACGTCCGGGTCATGCAGGAGTTCAAAATGCTGAACCGGGATTATTTTGCAGTGGCTGCGGCAATATCGCTGAGCGTATTGCTTGTGCTGGTCGCTCACAATTTGATTTGGATGTAAGAATATGGATATTATTTTTGACCTGAGAAATATCTCATATTCATACGTGGGAAGGATAAATGCGCTAAGAAATATCAGCTTGAAGATCAGCCGCGGAGAACAGGTATCAATAATCGGCACAAACGGCAGCGGCAAATCAACCCTCCTGGCCATCCTGAATGGATTGATCTATCCTACATCAGGAGAGTTCTATGCCTATGGTAGCCAAATAACCGAGGACGTTTTTGATGCCATCAAGGACAATGAGTTCCGGTCATTTTTCCGCACCAAGGTGGGCTTCGTCTTTCAAAACTCTGATATCCAGCTTTTCTCGCCTACGGTCTATGAGGAGATCGCCTTTGGACCATTACAGCTAGCGGTTCCTGCCGATGAGGTTAAACAGAGAGTGGAGGACGTTTTAGAGATCATGGAGATCACAAAGCTGCGGGATCGATCGCCTCATACCCTGAGCGGCGGGGAAAAGAAGAAAGTATGCATAGCCACGGTGCTGGTCAACAATCCGGATGTCCTTTTGCTGGATGAACCGACAGCCGGATTGGATCCAAGAACGCAGCTTTGGCTGGTTGAACTCTTGCAGGAGCTGGCAAAATCGGGAAAGACGGTTATCACTGCCACCCACGACCTGGAGACCATTGAGCAGATCAGCAAGAGGGCTATAGTCATGGGCGAAGAGCACGGCGTTAAAGTCGATGGAGATACGGTCAAAGTACTGGATGACATGGAGCTGCTGCTCAGCGTCAACCTCATTCACGAGCATATGCATATTCACGGAAAGGCAGTCCATGAGCATCTCCATGCCCATGGAAAAGAGCACGCTCATCAGCATTTGAATTAAAGCACAAGTCATCTACTTGTCCGATTGGTGCGAAAATGTCCGTCCGGGCCAGTTTGATAACAATTAATTTTATAATATTACTTTAGAATACTTATCTTAGAAAAGTATTTAGATCATAACAGTAATGCGGATATTCGTAGTCAAATGACAATTGAGCACTCAACTGCATTGACTATCAAGACAGGGGATGTGGCAGAATGACAGAGAAGCATGAGCATGAGGATAAATCCCACACCCATGGACATGAACACGAAATAAAGCATAAACATGTGCATGGCGAGGAAAAAGAACACAAAAATGAGAGGTGAATTTGATGAATCATGTCGATAGAGCATTTTCATTCACGAGGATCGACAGCAAAGAAGAATTGATGGATGCGATGTTCAACCACAAATGGCCTCTTTGCTGCAGCTTTTATCACGAAAAACTGCTTTACCTGAGCGATGGCGAGAGTGAGGATAAGCCGGAATATGCTGTCGTGGCTATTGATAAAACGGACGGGCGCTTCGGCATTCATGGCCGGGAGCTGGGCAGGATCAATCCCACGAGCATGAAGCCAGCGGAGATGCCAAAGATCATCAAGGAAATAAATACTGGCTTATGCAATGCCGGCAATCCAGTCCGATTCGTAGCAGAGCCAAAATGGCATCATAGCTGCCAGCTTTGCAGCCTGGATGGTTAGCGATAGCATTTTTTTGCCGTTTCATTTTTAGCTGACCGATGATCCAAAATTGCTACAGATATGCCGGGAATTGCAATTCTGATGCATTAATGGGTGAAATCGGGATAGTTCCCCCATTGAGCAAAACGACTTATGCAATATGGCCATCTACTTTAAAGAAATTTTTGTGCTCGGGTAGCAGCATGCGCGAGGATTCTCCTTCGCTAAACCGCAATGCATCAAGCCAAATAAGAGATCGACATATCCTTTTTCCCAGATGCATTATCCTGCCGAAAATCCTTATAATGCATCTGAGATATTAATTATCCGTCCTACTAATAACATTTCCCAAAGCAAGATTTATCCGAATAACAAAATCCAGACAGAATAGTTATGCACGATCGAAGGAATATTGCTACAAATTGCAGTCATTTAACTTTACAATAGTTCAATAAATTCCAGCAAATGGCAGCAAAAAGCATTATATACTAGATATTAGTAATTAGATTATAATAACAATGAACTGGAGGTGAATCTAAATGTGTTGCCATGATGATAATAAACATGAACACGCACACGTTCACGATGGTAAAGAGCACGTCCATGAGCATATCCATGATACGGACCATAAGCACGGACACAAATGCTGCCATTAGCTATAGTACAATAAATTAGATAAAGAATGCTGGCAATTGATCCTTGAGCAGGTCGCAAGGATTCAATGCCAACTATTCCGGCCCTATTTTAGCCATCTGGCAAGGATCTCCGCAAGCTCCCTCTTCTGGAAAGGTTTGGCAATGAAATCGTTCATCCCAGCCTGAATGCATCTCTCTCGATCGCCCTGCATGTTGGAAGCTGTCATGGCTATGACCGGAATGTGGGGATCGATAACCTTTGATCCATTCCGGCGAATGACTCTTGTCGCCTCGAATCCGTCCATCTCAGGCATCTGGCAGTCCATCAATAAGAGGTCATAGGGAATGATTTTGAGGACATTGACGGCTTCCTTGCCGTTGGCCACCACATCCGCTCGAAGGCCTATCTTCCTGAGCATGGCCTGTGCTACCTTTTGGTTCGCTGGATTGTCCTCTGCCACCAGGATGCGTATCTTGTTTGCCGTCTTCAGAAACTGCGGTTCAGGCTCCTGCAGCCGATTCTCCGCATCGTGAGGCCGATCACGTCTCAAGGGCAGCTCATCGGCGGATTTTAGCCCTGCTGGCTGCTTTTCCAGCGGAACTGCAAACCAGAATGTAGATCCTTTGCCTTCTTTGCTCACCAGGCCAATCTTGCCACCCATCAATTCCGCCAGATTTTTGGAGATCGCCAACCCCAGGCCGGTGCCTCCGTGCTGGCGAGTGGTCGAGCTATCTACCTGAGTAAATGGCGAAAAGAGTATGCTCTGCCGGTCTTCCGGAATGCCGATACCGGTATCGATGACGGAAAAACGAATCGTGGCAGTTCTGTCGTTTTCGCTTTCCATATCGGCGCGAATAATGATCTTGCCTTTCTCGGTAAATTTTACGGCATTGCCCGTCAGGTTTACCAGAATCTGGCGCAGCCTGCCGGGGTCGCCCTTCAGCCGGGAGGGAACATCAGGTTCTACGGTGCAGTCCAGCCCCAGGCCCTTCTCATGGGCACTGAGAGCCAGGAGGTCTACCACTTCTTTAAGCAGGAAGCGCAGATCAAAGTCCAGGGCCTCCAGCTCCAGTTTGCGGGCTTCGATCTTGGAGAAATCCAGGATGTCGTTGATAAGGCTGAGAAGCATCTCTCCGCTGGTGTGGACGATTTCCGCATATTCGTGCTGCTCAGCATTCAGATCTGTATCCAGAAGCATTCCGGTCATGCCGATGACTCCATTCAGAGGAGTGCGAATCTCGTGACTCATGCTGGCCAGAAATTCTGATTTGGCTGCGTTGGCCCTCTCTGCGTTTGCGGCCATCTCTTTAGCATGATCAGTGGCAGCCTTCAGCTGCAGGTTGGTTTTCTTCAGCATATCCTCAAATAGCCTTTGCCGGGTGATATCACGGATGGATTCGATCGCACCCACGACATTGCCGTTGCTGTCGTAAAGCGGAGAAGAAATAATCCAGAGAAAGGCACCAGTTCCACCTTTGAGCGCAGGAACAAATGATTCCGCAATCAATTGATCATTCTTTCTGGAAATGAAGTAATATTGCTTCTCAGTTTCCTCGTGGACCTTAAGAACCAGGTCGATGAGGATTGGTTTGGGCTCTCCGTAGAATGGCACTGAGTAAGCATAATTGCCCTTGCCGATCATCTCCGCTTTCGTCACACCGGTCAATTCCTCAATAGCCCGGTTCCAGGCAATTACAATACCCTCTAAATCTATGGCAAATGTGGCATCCGGCAGGAAATCAATGATGCCGGTCAGACGCTGCTCCGACTCGCGCAGGGCTTCCAGAACACGTTTGCGCTCGGTCATGTCATTGAGCACTACCACCTTGCCGCTGAACTTCTCGCTGACATCAAGCATCTGCTCGATCTTGACAAGGAAATGCTGGATGCCTTTGCTGGTCTGAGCTTCCTTTTCGAAGATAACCTGTCTCAGTCCTTTGCTATCTAATAGAGCCAGCTCATTAGCAATAAAAGGCAGCGAGGCTCGGGAGTTGTGCTCATCATAATATGCGGCACCGGGATTGTTTTCGCCGAAGAAGAGCTCCGAAGCAGCATGATTCAGATTCTCAATGCGATCATACATGTCGAATAGAAAAACGGGATCAGTAATGCTCTCAAAGATGGTCAGGTATCTGTTCTTCTCATTTGTCATGCAGCGATTGGCGGATTGCAGTTCCGCAATCATCCGATTATCGCCCAAGCCGTTCCACTGTATGCAAAAGCCCAGTTCAATGCGATCGAAGAACCTATCGACAAATAACTGGCATTGCCGCTCTTCATCAATGCCGAAGCCTGCCTGCTGGATGAGGTCTATGTAGCTCTGCTGATAGTATTTCATCAGGCCCAGGAACATGCCGAAGCTTACGCCCCTTTCCCGGTGTTTCCGGGCCTCGACTATGCCAAAGGAGGCAATCGGGTCCTTTGCATAATCCTCATCAGGCAAAAGCTCAGGTACGCAGGATTTGTTCGCCAGAGAATCCAGCAGGGATTCGGAGATTCCTGCTATGGAGATCCTCCAGGCTTCGGCCAGAGTGGAGGTATATCTGGTGTAGCCCTGTCTTTTGGCATAATCGAGAACCTGTTCTACCAGCCAATCCTCATGATTTGCCACAAGTTCTGCCAGCCTGGCCATCATAGCAGACAGCAAGCCTCCAAGAGATCATATTACCAAGTGTGCAGGACAAGGTAATATATTTTGGCTTGCCGCAGATCTTCGTCAGCGAGAATTAGCCCTATGCAAGACATCGAACCTGAAGCATTGGGCATCAAGGATCTTTTAGCAATAGCATGCAGTGTCAAGAAAATGCTCTCCGCATCTAGGGGAAGCTTTCTGCCCATCTGCATACAATGGCAAGTGCCATTGCAGAGGATAATCCAATTCATGTGCGGTCTTTTTATAATTATTAATCAGTAATCTTTAACTAAATTGACAGATCATACAGTTATTCGTATGCTCGGCGCCAAAAATGAGTGCGGCATACAAGAGGTAAGAAAATGAATTCCACTAAATTGGCATTTTCCATATTCATGATTGCCATTCTCGTCGCCTTTCTATCAATCTCATCTGTGGAAGGAAAAGATCTGACCCAATCGGATTATGAGGAGTATATTTCGAATTTCATCGGGGCGGCTTCCTATCAGCTGCCTGAGCCAGCCTCGACATTGTCATCCCTTCTCATGAGCGCCCCCAACCTGACTATGGGCGCACTGAGAAATTGGGCGTACAATAATATGCTGTCAACCACCCGCAATCTGATGGATGCCGATCAGAGCGGCAATAAGGAGCAGATAGACCACTACAACGATCAGCTCGATCGCTGGCAGTCGGTCTATTCCTGCCTCAATGGTGACTGCGCTCATATGCAGCAGCTGGAGGGCAACGCGGGAATGGGACAGGCTGGCGGCGAACAGGAAACGGCTGCGCCTGCTGCACCGACTGCTGCAGCAGCGGCAGCGGGAAGCCTTGTTGCCAATGAGACCAGTTATCAGAAGGGAGCGCTGCTCATTGGCCCGATATCGATCCCGGCTGACTGGACCGATCCCCAGGATATCATCTTCCTGGATCAGGGACGGCCTTACATCATCGTGGGAGAGGGGACGTGCAGCCTCTGGGACAGCCCGCCCGAACCGGATGGGGTGGACTCCTGTTTCGTCTATGCCAAATGGAGAATTGGCGACGTGCCGCAGGTATGGGGCCAGTTGGAGCTGGTCGATCCATCGGTTCACCTGAGCGATCTCATCGAGAGGAATACCGGAAAGCCGGCGGAGTACAATCCGTCCCATGTCTATGAGGCGGTGGTCTTCGGGGAAGGAAAGATGCTCAAGGCCCGCGTCTACGACGGTGGAGGCTACAGCGATAACCACGGTGAGCTGAAGATCAGCGTCTACCAGGCGATTTCAGGATAAGCATGGCTCGAAGCTAGAGGAACTGGGGATGAGGCTACCACAATCCCGTGCTATTGCCCAGTCTGTGATTCCTCATCCTTTTCTGCTGGCCTCTGTTTGTGCCGTCCGGGGAGATGGTTTTTACACCGGGCATCTTTTCGCAGTTATTGTGACATTATACGGCAGCCTCGACGGTTTGAGACAGCGCACAGTTATCCCAGTAGAGCCGCGGTAACAGAAATAGGGTCTTATGCTTTTCTTGACCGCGGAGATATTATAATAATTCGTGCTGGGAAGATCACTGGCAGGAATGCTCAGCAGTCCGTTTGTATCGGTCGATCCCATTTTTGCGCCATTAACATAGACATCGAACCCTTTGAGAATGATGGGCTTTATCGAGGACCCGGATATCGATGGATCCAAACCCACAGCCACCTTGAGAAGGCCAAAGCAGGTGGTCTGCCCCAGGGCAATGCCAGCAAATAAGCACAGAACTAGAGCCAGAAACGGGGCCCGTATGGAGCTTCGTGATATCATAGTCTCATGCCTCCAGCCTAAAATGTTAATAATAAATTATTAATGTTTCTGTACCATCAGGCGACGGCTAGGCAGAAATCCTTTACCATCTCGGCCCAGACAAAGCCCGACGCCCCTCATTTGTCAGCCTGCTTGCAGATATGCCATTGGGCAGGCAGGAGCCATCCGCCTCAGTCCCGCTCTGATTGGTGACATATCCTTCCATCTCCAAAACTCCCAGGCGCGCCCCAAGCTCTTCCGGATCAATGTTTACCAGGGAATTGATCCGATCTGCTTTTGGGAAGGAAACCCTGAGGTCGGAAATTGCCTTCAGGATGTCGAAATCGATTTTTTCCATCGCTAATCACTCCATTAGATCAATTTCCGATCCTGTCATTGTGGCGCCGCTTTGAAGCCGGGGGGGAAGAACTCGTCCCGCAGCCTCCAGACGGCCTTCATTGTCAGATCTTCCCCGTCGAAGATGATCTGCCGGCTCTCTTTATACGTCCGGCCTTTGAGGTAGCGCGTCACATTCATCCAGCGGATGGTCTCTTTGCCGGTTCGCTCATCGGTCTGGCGGATGACGAGATAGACGTCGACCGGCTGACTGACCCAGTATTCCAGATGGCGATCGTTCTTTACATCGAAGACCTCACGCCCGTCTTTCCGGCGCATCCGCAGGTAGGAGTTGCCGCTCTTGATCTGCACATAGATCTTCCTGCCGCTCGGCTGGCCGCTGTTGTCCCGGAATTCCACCTCTCCATCGATTCCGTAGTCGAACATGCTCACGGTGCGGAAGACCTGGCTGGCCTCTCCGCAAATCGCCATCACATGGGCAATCAGGATCTGCTCCAGGGACTGAGCATCAAGCTGCCGCGTAGCCTCTTGCTCCATCGCAAGAATTCTTCGCGCCACCGGATCGCTCTTCAGCCGCTGCTCAATGAAGTCGATCAGCTGCACTCCCTCGTCGCAGTTCTGGCAGGTGATGAAATCCTTTCCTGCCTTCAAACGCCTTTGCACAATGTTAAGATCTGTAACAGGCGTGCTGCAATTGGTGCACACGTACCTCCGGTCCCGCGTTACATTACAGCCGTACCGGTCCAGGTGCTGGTGCACATACTCGATGAAGATCACCTTCAGCTCGTCCGGCGTCTGCAAGTCGAAGAACAGGCTGATGGTCGCCTGGCCTTCACCCTGGAGGTTGTCGATCTTCAGACCCAGCAGATGCCCACGGCTTGAGTTGAACTCAGCAGCGTTTCTCCACAGCTCTCGGTGCTCAAACTCCCGGCTATACCACAAGCGCACCACCAGAGTAGTCCAGATCGTCTGCCACTCGCCGCTGAAGGTGTAGGAGACGAAAATATCCGGGTCGTGTGGAAGATCCCTTTCCCGGCGGTACTGCGATGGGAAGACCAATTCCCTACCTTGGGCAGTCTCCTCGGCAATGCACAGGGAGTGATCGAGGAAGGTCTGCACCATCGCCCGCAGCAGCAGCTCCTCGTCCGCCCGGGGCAGTCTATCGACGCCCGTGAAATCGAAGTTAGGGCTGTAGATGTCCGACTCCAGGACACAGCCGATCTCGTCCTGGTGGGTGCGGGCGCCGCGGATGATCGCCCCTGCGTAACCGTTCAGCAGCTCCGGCTGAAGTAGCACCAGGTCGCCGAACTTCAGGGGCAGGGCCAGGCCGTGATTGGCAAGCAGGGTCACAGCCGTGCGCACTTCGGACTCGCCAAGCTTCTTTCCAGGCAGAGTCTGCTCCAGCCGCTGGGCCAGCTCAGAAAAGCGCAGCATACGGATGTCTGCCTTGTCACGCATCTTCATCAGGGCCTCTTTCAGCTCAGCCAACCGCCGCGGCGTAGCGGTCCAGGGCAGCCTGTCCCAGGGGATGCGGTCTGCGATCAGCTGCTTCAGCCTGGACGGCGCTCCGCCGTTCTTTCCATCCGAGCAATTCAGGCCGGTCTTGGCGCTGCTGGCAAGCCACTGAACGAAGCCATGATCTCTGGCAAAGCGCTCGATCTTGGAATCACTGAGTTTCATGTAGCCCACATCGACCTGGGAGAATACCAGCAACCTTTCCGCATTGCATTTCGTCCCGCCATTGCAGGCAGTATCAAGGGCCTTGAGCCAGTCTCCCGCCTCGGCAAATGGATCGTCCTTCTGGGGATTGATCAGCAGCAAAGCGAGAGCGGTCTCGTCCAGGAAGAGCCGGTGGATCAGCCGGTAGTCCTCCTGCCCGGCCAGGTCCCAGAGCAGAGCCTCGCGGTCCAGGGTGGAGTCGGGCGGCAGAGGCAGAGCCAGCGGCCAGACGTTCATGCCGTGGGTTCGGTCTTTGACCACGTATTTGTCTTCGATCAACCGGTATGCGAGCGAAGTCTTGCCGACAGTGCCTTCGCCGAGCAAAACCACCTTGGCGTTTACGTAGTGGCGCGCTGGTTCGACGGAAGGGGTGGCTCGGACACAAGTGATGCGGTATACGAAAATCGATCCTTGGGTTGCGCCAACTACTAGACGTGAATCATCCGGACTGAAGGCAACTGAAACAGGATATTCATTTGCTTCAAGCTCGATCACCTGCAAGCACGCTCCTGACTTTAAATCCCAGAGACGAACGGTACCGTCCGCGAATCCCGCTGAGGCGATCAAGGCGCCCTCAGAAGATATGGCTACCGAAGAAACCGAATCGCTGTGCCCCTCCAGAGTTCCCACACAGGTTCCTGCTTTTAGGTTCCAGATCTTGACGGTCTTGTCATTCGAACCCGAAAAGACAAACCGTCCATCCGGCGAGATCTGGACGGATTTCACGAAGTCCGAATGGCCTTTCAGCGTTGTCAGGTGTTTTCTGGTTTTGAGGTTCCAAAGCAGAATGTCGCCGCCTGAGTGACCAGAAACCGCCGAATTCTCATTCTTGTCGATTGCGACGCAATCTGAATGGCCATTGATGACTCTCTGACCCCATAGTTGGCGACCGTTCGATAATGACCATAATTCAACATTGTTTTTCGATGATGATAGTCCGATGAAGACGCTTTCGTTATCAGAAAATGTACTAACTGAGAGTACAAATCCATCGAGCTCAAGCGTTGTCTGGTGTTCGAGATGAATTGCGTCCCAGACACGAATTGTTTTATCATTCGACCCAGAAAGAATCCGTTTTCCATCCGGCGTGATGGCGACGCAATTCACACGACCCATGTGCCCTACTAGCGTCGCCCGACATTCGCCGCTCATCAGATCCCATATCTTGACCGTCAAGTCATACGAGCCAGATGCTAACCATTTTCCGTCCGGGCTGACTGCCACGCCACGTACCCTGCTGCTATGCCCTGTAAGCCTGCGTTCCAGCACCGCCAGCAGCTCGGCCTGCTTCTGCGGCTTTTCCTGATTGAGCTTGTGCCACTCCGATTTATTCTTCTGCTCGTACAGCTCTGCAAACGGCGCGGATTCCGCCGCTTCCCGACACGCGGCCAGCAGCTCGTCAAATGCTGCCTGCGTCTCCTGGCGGAAGTCCACATACTTGTAGCGGCGCAGGGTGTCTGGCAGGGTGCAGTCGGCGAGCAGCAGCGGAACGAAGCGCCGCCCGGCATTGGTCGGATCGCGGAAGAGTACAGTGCTGCGCTCCAGCGTCACCCACTCCGAGCCCAGAGCGGCGGGCGAAAGGCAGAGCACCTGCACCCGCGCCGCCTCCAGGCCTCGCTCGATAGACAGGAAAATGTCATCCCCGGGCATGATGGCCCATTCATCAAACCACACCCGCAGCCCGGCGTCCTTCAGCCGCTCTGCCAGCTTGCGAACCTGCGAATTGTCTTGCGAGTTATGGCTGAGAAAAACATCATAGGTAAAGCGATCCGCCAGGCCCTATCCCTCCTACTTCCAATCCTTGCATAATTGCCGCGGCGGCAGCCAGCAGGGCAACCGCCGGCGCGCCAAAGGCAATGGAGCGCAACGAAATTGCCATCTTGTGGAATGCCTTGTTGCCATCCCTGTATTTGAACTTCTCCACCGTTTGAGGGATCTCAGGATCGAATTTCGCCATTTAACTTGCTAGATTGCCTCGACAAAGGACGCAATCAGGTCTTGAAGCTGACGAAAGAGCTTGTCGAAGAGAAACCGCAGAACTGGCTGGACAGGGAAGGCTCGCAAGGCACAGGTTCAATGATAAATTCAATGAAATTCGCATTGAATTCAGCATAGAAATGGCTTCAATGCAAGATTCAATGCTAATCGAGTGTGAGAGCTTTCTTGCGCGCTCACATGCCCGTGCTCCGCCGCGCACGGCAGCACGCCCACAGCCACGGTTCGTCGTCTGCATCATCTCCTCACACATTGCCATCATTCAATCCTTCCCGGATCGCTGACTCTGCCCATGAACAGGATAGTTCCGGTCTCTTTATCCTGGATAAAGAAAATAAATGGGTGATCCGCCCAGAAGTCCGGCGGGCCGTATCCCGGCATACATGCCATCACATTAGAAGCCCCAGTGGCTGCTGCCGCTTCCGTTCCCTGTTCGTTGACATCCACAAATGATTGGTGAATTACATCGCTTATGAAGAGGTCGGTTCGGCCATTGATTCCAGAAAAGTCAGCGCCTTGCGTGAATGTGTTCTTCAATCCCAAACCTTTGAGGTCATCAGTCAGGGAATACTTGGATGAGAAGCTGAACTTTGGAATACGAACGTCACCAACTTCGGTCTCACTGAGACTCGTTCTCCACTGCATGAACTTCTCTAAAGAAAGGGATCTCTCCAGAGATGAGGTATTGTTGCTCATAGGCAATAGAATTATCATAGAGAGTCTCTTGCCCTTGTATGGAAGCTCAAGTATCTGCAGATCATTTGTCTCATTATAATTGAATTGCTGTCCGCTAGTCTGGCTTTCCATCATAGGAATCCTTATGATCCTTCCTTCGCTTGTAGTGAAGTTTCGCTCCTCGGTCATGTTTTTATCAAACGCTTCATCCCACATGCCCTTAAAGTAGACTGCGTTGGTGATCAGAAGCTGAGTGTCGGGACTAATATAAGTAATCAGGTTCTTTATCCTGCTGCCGGTCCGGCTCTCGACCCAGGAATTGATAATCGATTTTGCATCATCAGGCGCTCCTTTGAAGTCCACATTCCTGGCAGTGCCGTGGAAATATCTGTCTATGTCGGCGGCAAAATTAGGCAGCAGAGGATTTTCTTTGTCGACCCAAAGGGCGTTGGCCGCTATAAGTGTATACACTGCATCAATGGAATTGAACTTATCATAGGCAGAAGCAAAAGAAATCTCAAACTGGCTGCCGTTATCAGGGAAATGAAGCACCCGCCACATTTCTTCAGTGGTATTGCCTCTTGCGCCTTCATTAGCCATGGCCAGGGCGGAATAGATGCTCCAGGGCGAAAATAATACATTTTCATTCTTGCCCCCTAGCTCAGAAAAGAGGTCAAGAGCGAACTTGTTGTTTCCAGCAGACAAATCGGAAATGTTCCATTGCTCTATTTTGGATGAAGTTGCTGGCAATTGCCCTATTGGAACATTGCCTTGATTAATTTTTGGAATTATTGCTGGTATTTCCTTTTTCGTAATATTCTCTTGAGTGTGAGGAGCGTCCACTTCCGGTTCCTGCCTTATGGAAACGCATCCGCTCATCACCACAAAAAAGAGAACTAAAATTGCCAAGACACACAATGAATATGACTTATCCGGTCTGCCCAACGACATGAAACCTTATTGCCACTTTTAATTATTCAAGATTTCCGTCCGTCTCCACTCCAGCTCACCTGGCAGCACTCAATGAACACTCCCCGCCCGCTTGTGCGCCTACGCTCACCCGCTCGCGCGCCCGGCAGCACGCCGCCTTGCCGTAGCTCGGGGCTTCGCACCATGCAGCCCAGGCACCCCGCCTACCCGCTATGTGCAGGCATGCGCTCGCTCGAATTACACTCCTTTTCCCATTTCGTATGCCTGAGCCATTGCGCGGCTTTCAAGAATGTCTCCGATATTCCATACGCCGGTTCCATGGATAATGCCCATTTCCTTCGCTCCGGTGAGGCAGGAGGTAAATCCTCTGAATCCTTCTATCGTCCTTTCCGTCGACTGCTTTCTGCTATCGGCAGCGGTCACAATGAAATACATCTCCTTGTGGCTGATCTCCGTATACCTGGGGCAGGTTCTGTCAATGAGCGTTTTCATCTGGCCATTCATTGAATAGAAATAAACCGGCGTCGCCATCACAATCGCATCAGCGGCGATCATCTTTTCCAGTACTTCAGCCAGGTCATCTTTCTGAACACACTTGTGGCTGGAAAAGCATGAACCACATCCTGTGCAATAGCCGATCTTTTTGTCTGCCAAAAAAATCTTTTCCACATGATGGCCTGCTTCTTTTGCTCCAAGCATAAACTGATCGCACAATAGATCAGAATTTCCGTTTTTTCTCGGGCTTGCTGATAGTATCAACACATTTTTGCTCATTTGAATGATCCACCTTTTAAAATAAAAATACTTATTTGTATGAATTCGAATAAATACCAATGCAGTCTTCCTGGCTCAGCTCGGTTCGGTCACAGGTAAACAAGAAACCCATGGTATTTCTTGCATTCCTGGCCATGATTTCAAACTCCTTGGGCTCAATGCCGTAATCAGACATTTTAAGGTCTGCAACGCCGCAATCTTCCTGCAGCTTTGCCAGCATTTTAATGAAATCCTCCGGATCTTTCGCATCATCCATTCCCATGGCCTTTGCCATCTGAACAAATCTGCCGTCGCATATGTGCCTGTCAATGAGTAGGGTGAAATACGCCTTGCTGATCATGATCAGACCTGCGCCATGCGGAAGTTGCTGATGATAGGCAGACATTGCGTGCTCCAGTGAATGCTCGCTGGTCAAAAGCCCAACACTCTCAACCAGACCGGAGAGCGTATTGCCGAAAGCAACCTTTTCGCGGGCGTCAATGTCCCTTCCATCCTTAACCGCCCTTGCCAGATTCCGGCTTATATTTTCAATCGCCGTGATGGCAAACATGTCGCTCATAAGTGAGACTCCTTTGGAGACATAGCCTTCTACACTGTGAAACAATGCATCAAATCCCTGATAGGCAGTGAATTTTGGCGGCACAGAAAGCATAAGCTCGGGATCGACTACTGCCAGAACCGGGAACATGTCATCGTTGCCAAGCCCGATTTTTTCCTGATTTGTTTCATGTGTCACAACCGCCCAGGGATCGGTTTCAGAGCCGGTTCCGGCGGTTGTTGTAATGGCTATCACGGGAAGTGGTTTATGTTCCATTGTTTTGCCTTTTCCGGTTCCGCCAAACACATAATCCCAATAATCTCCATCATTAGCAGCCATGACGGCAATTGCCTTTGCTGCATCTATGCTGCTTCCGCCTCCAAGAGCAACAATAAAATCACAGCCATTTTCTTTTGCGAAGGCACCACCTGACATGACGGTTGACCTCAATGGATTTGCTTCAACCCGATCAAACACCGCCGTCTCTATTCCTGCCATTTTCAACTGATCTTCAACTCTAGCAAGATAACCGTTTGATCTTGCGGATTTACCACTAGAAATAACGATCAGAGCTTTCTTTCCCGGCATCTTCTGGGCGTGTAGATTGTTTAATTCACCTGCTCCGAACAGTATTCTGGTGGGCACATACATATTAAAATTCATATCTAATCCCCTAGATTCGAACCGTCTCACTCATCAGTCTGATTGAACGCCTGTTTTGCCATCGCAGCACTCTTCACCATTCTTCAGGCCAGGCCTTTTAATCCCATCTGGCGCGGGAACACTCCGGCCTATTCAATGCATAGAAAAATCATGTAAGGTATAAATATGCGGTACAAACCATTATGTTACATACTAACAGTATTGATACCAATGGATTCAACTGCTGGATAGACTATAGCCCAAGATCACCCAAAGAATGCTTACAAAAAAGCTTCGCCATTATCATCAGAAAGGCTTACACACAGGTGCCGCCGAAAGTGGAATATTATATGATAATAACTAATATGTTATACATTATAATTTGGGCAGAACTCATTATCTCCAATGCACTGTAAAGCCTATGCCTATGACTTATAATGCATCGCCTATCTCTTCCTTGCCGTGGCGCTACACCCTTTGCCGGTATGGCCACCATGAAGCAGCCAGCAGAATATCATTAGCCTTCTCTCTGAGAAGGGATATTGCCACATCATCGTCATGCAATTGGCGGCATAGCTGCTCATAGTCTGTAAAATGATGCCGCCCGTAGCTGAGGAGCTGCTGTATTGATGGACGTGGAGTTCCGTAGTGCCTGGAGACTTCGCTATAGAAATCCCTGGGTGTGGATGTTATCTTGACATGGCAGTTATATGCTCGCTTAAGGGACCTGGAGTCATAAGATGATTTCACAGGCATGTAGTCGTCCTCGCTCAATTAGGCGCCTTTAAGATACCTGCTATTCTTAAAAGTTCTTCTTCCTCAATTCCAAGTTGCGATAGCAGAATCTAAGAACTGCGAAGTTGAACGTGAATTACCGCAACGATGCAGTCTCATGCTCACGAATCTTTAAAAAATGAGGTAAAGGGCCATATGTACTTGCGAGAGCCAGGATGGGCCGAATGTGCCAGCTCCTCTGATTAGTGAGGGCTTAGCCCAAGTCCACCTCAATAGCATCCATCATACCATCCTTTGCATCCAGCCAGATCATCGAAGCTAGAGCCGGCCAGTCTAAGATTAACGTAGTCCTGCAATCTGTATGAATAATAATTGCTGCATGGATTGTTGTACCATAAGTAATGGTAATTATCCCAATCGAGCGGATGATCCGGATCAAGAACACAAGAAATTGTCGTTGTGTCTGTCTCGCCACATAGCCTGCCCCATTTGTCTACAAATGCGCCGGGATAGACTTTTTTCACGCAGTTGTTTTGCTGCAAGATCCACTCATCGATAAGCTGACGAACAGATGGGTCCTCCCAGGGGTTGGCAGAGTTTGCCGGATTTGATGACGGGTTTGCCGGCGGATTTGCAGGTGTCTGAGGTTTATTGGAGATTCGCACCCAACGAGACCCGCCGTAATTCTCGGGCTTCTCCTGGGCCTCAAGCTCGTCATTGGAAATTATATTCAGGACCAGGTTTCCGTAGCCGGAGGCTCTGCCTTCCGGCACATCAGCATACTCCAGCGTGATTGTGTTTCCGTCGATGCTGCCCTGTGCCACGTTGGAAAACGTCTCAGGGGACCCATCTCCATCCCACCAGAGGACGTTTCCAATCTGCCTCAGGTAGTAGGTTCCACTGTCATCACAGCTCCACACCCCGGTTAGATCTAAGTTTGTATTTGCTCCCGTGATACTCTGATCATCGACGATGGCAACTCTCACATTATCAAGAGCAGGCCCATTGGCGGTATTTACCAGGCTTTCAAATGACAGTCTTGTAGTGCTGGAATTGGCAGTAAAATCCAATGACTTGGCCACCCATCCCATGTTCTCCGCGGTTTTGCCAGTCGTGTCGAACGAAAATTCCTGAGACCTATCATCTATCCGCACTTTAAGGACTTTTTCGACGGGATCGCCTCCGGGGTTGCCTGCCATATCAAAGAAGAGGCGGTAGGTCGTACCTGGGACGGTATTCAATGTTGTGCCAATTGTGCCAGCACCATAGGCGCTCAAATCTATGCTTCGACTGCCTTCTGAGGGCTGCCACAATCCTCCAATGTAATCTACACCCTCCCCACCTACGACCCATCCATTGATTTGAGTGCTATCCTTGGATAGGAAGTTCCAATTGCCTGGATCGATAGCTGCGTTCTCAAATCCTCCATTGATAATCACCTGGCCCTGCCCCAATGAGACCAGGATTAATAGCATAGCCGCTAATAGTAAACCTGCGAAAGATTGATTGCACATGTATGTCATTGATATTCCCTAAGGACTAAAAAGCTAACGTTGCAGCTGCTTTCAATCGCAGGAAGAATAGGAGCAGGACTGCATTCGCCCACACCTGTGCCGGGTGGGACAAACTGACAGGCTAAGACTGCAGAGCAATTGCAGAAAGCCAGGAAGGCGGCATAAATCGCAGCGGGGCATCGCCTGCGGGGTGCCGGTGCGGCACATGCTGCCGCGGCTTGAGGCATCCAACGCATTTGATGCCGATCCGATCTACTGTGATCAAAAGATGCCAAAACGATGCCCAGCGGCAGTGGCGACTATGACGCCGGAGGAGTGGTGCGGGACGCGATGATGGCGGGAAGAGTTCAGGCGAAAGCTGGGTGCCTGCTGGGGTCGGGCCTTCTGGTGGCGCTTACTTAGACTGGGCTAGATTATGTTTAATAGTAGCTGCTATCATAGAAAATGATTGATTAAAATAGTTTGAGATGAAATGAGGCTAGACGATGACCGAAGCTGTGTCCATCAAGAATGCCGAAGGCAATCTGGAAGAACTGCTCAATAGGCTGCCATTTGGTGAGTCCATCACATTGACCAGCCCGGAAGGCAGCCCAGTTGCCCTTTTGGTCTCGCTGAAATCAGGAAAGGCTGAGCGAAAGCCAGTTTCCGACTGGGATGCTCAAATGGATGAATTGGCCCAGAAGGTAAGCCTTGCCTGGAAAGGAGAAAAGAGTGCCGTAGAGGTTCTCCAGGAGACACGAAGGTGAGAATCACCATCGATGCCAGCGTTTTTGTTGCTTCAGCTCGATCTGATGAGCCAAATTACCTTTTGAGCAGAAAATTTCTTCGAGATGCGCGGTCCATGGAGGTTTACTGTCCCACTCTCGCCCTAGCCGAATGTGCCGCCGCCATTGCCAGGCAAACCAATGATCCGTATCTTGCCAGGGAACTCATCAACATGATTGAAAATTTTTCAGGAATACAGCTGTTTTCCCTTGATCATTCTCTGGCAAGGAGGGCCGCAGAAATCGCTGTAGAGCATCGCCTGCGGGGTGCTGATGCGGTGTATGCTGCCGTTGCCGATGCCTTTGATGCCGCTCTGGTCTCCTGGGATCAAGAGATGCTGAAGCGATGCCCGGATGCTGTGGCGACGATGACGCCGAAAGAGTGGTGCGAGAAGCGATGATGGGCGAGAAGAGTTCAGGGGAAAGCAGGGTGCCTGCTGGAGCCGGGCCTTTTGGCTGCGCTTGCTTGGGCTCGGGGTCTGCCTGGGCGCCTGGTGTGCGGCGGAGGTGGCAGGATAAACAATATTTCTGCTGGACCGGACTCTATGCATTTCTAAGTCTATGGTTAATTATTTGCCGCTATCTGCTGAGCGATGACGAACGAATCAAGCCATATATATCAAGAATTCACAGAGGATGTGCAGAGCCAATCCAATTCTTTCCAAAAGGTATTTAGTGCATGCAAGAGAAGATAATCGTAATGGCTGCTAGAACTAAGAAGATGCCGTCGAGAGCCAAGGCACTGAGAGAAAGGGGTGCCGAAGAGATCGATAAATCCATTAAATCATCTGATGCAGCAAGCTGCAGGCCATCTCTGCCTAAGATCAATGCGGATCAGATCGACGAGGATGATTTAACGAATGAAGAAGAGATGGCTGCAATAATGAAGTTAGAAGAGGTCTCTTTGCGAAAGTTCCTGGAAGACGAACCTGACATCTACACTCTGGAAGACCTGAAAGTCAGATACAAATGAAAGGCAAGATCGTTGCTATTCCGTTTCCATTTACTGATCTGAAGGGTGCCAAAGTGAGGCCTGCCCTTGTGATTTATGAAGGGCATGAGGATGTCATTGTGGCATTTATCTCTTCAAAAATACCTGCTGAGCTTTACAATGTCCATGTTCTCCTGACCAGAGAAACGCCCGGCTTCAAACTCTCCGGGCTGAAACGGGATTCCGTGATACAGTTGAATAAGCTCGCAACAATAGATAAATCTCTGATTGAAGGCGAGTTCGGAGAGATAGATTCCGAGCTTAAAGGGAAAGTTAGAAGGAAATTGATAGAGATATTTGATCGGTAACATCCGCTCTTGATAGCTATGGGCGTGGCTCGTGCCTGGCAGCGGCAGGCGGGTTGCCCACAAGGACTGTTTTTTGTGCAGACGAGGGGGGCCAGGTGAGCAACATTTCTTAAAAACACACGAGAGAAAGATGATCCCCCGCCCGCTCACGTGCGTGTGCTCGGCTGCGCGCGGGCGCCCTCCGCTGTAGCCACTGCTCGTAGTAATAACGCCGCAGCTGGGACTACCCGCCAGGCCCACAATGCGCAGGCTCGCCCCCTCCCGGGCCAGCATCTCCAGAAGATCCGCATGCGGCTCTATCAGGGCGCGGCAGAAGCGGGGGAACCGAGGCACTTCAATCTGATTTGCAATGCGATTCAAGGAGCAATGCTTTTATGCACATGCATCCAATTAAATCAAGGCGATAATATGGCGAACCCGACATCAAACGCTCCTTAATTTTACACGGAAAATCCTTTGCCATATGGCGGCACTACTGACATTCACGGCAATATTATCCAGGCAATTACAAAAGAGGAACAGGACGCAATGCTCGCCAAGGTAAGGAGAGCCTTCGAGAAGAAGTGATGACAGACATCACAATCGATACTGATTTGCTCTTCTATGTGTCGATGATCTATATAGGATCGTCAGGCTTTAAATATCATGAATCGGAAGTAATACCTATGCTTGAGAGTGTGGAGCGCAAGAGCCGGACGTCAGAGCTCCCTTATGATATGGAAGAGGAAGATGTCACCACAGGGCTAATGAAGCTCTCCGAGCTATCGCTGCATGACTTCTTGTCGAGCGAGCCGGATATCTACACGGACAAAGATCTTAAAGTCAGATACAGATGAAGGGTGACATTGTCCTCGTTCCTTTTCCAAATTCCGACTTGAGCACATGGAAGCGAAGGCCAGCTTTGGTTCTCTACGAAGACCCTCTGGAAAACGAAACAACAATTGCATACATCTCCTCGAAAATCCCAATGACTCTATCAGCAAATGATATATTGATAACAAGGGGAACGCCCTCCTTTGAAGAGTCCGGCTTGAATCATAATTCTGTCATCAAAATAAATAAAATTACAGCAATAAAAACCCATTTCATCGCCGGTTTGCTTGGATCTGCCGACGAAAGCTTGCAGGCGCAGGTCAATTCGGCCCTGGATGCATGCTTGAAGTTTCCAGTATCATTTTATTTATAAGCTGCTTGGAGCCTTAAGCCGGGGATGGCCTGTTCACCGGGCCTCGCTCCAGGATTCCCCACCCTTACCTTCATTTCCCCCCAGCCTCCTCCGCAGCAAAGGCAACCCCCCGCCGCGTGAGCTCCTCCAGCAGCTCCTCCATGAAAACACCCCGCCCGCTCACGTGCGCGTGCTCCGCCGCGCACGGCAGCCCGCCCGTGTAGCCGCTGCTCGTAGTAATAACTCCGCAACTGGGGCTTCCGGCCAAGCCCACAATGCGCAGGCTCGCGCCCTCCCGGGCCAGCATCTCCAGAAGATCCGCATGTGGCTTTATCAGGGCGCGACAGAAGCGGCGAAAATGGGGCACATCAAGCTGGTTTCGGGTTACAGCCCAGCGAGAGAGGCCCAGGTAGAGCGCCTCCGGGCAGGGCAGCTGGACCGTGTGCCCTTCCGGCTGAAAGGCGACAGGCGCGAGGCCCCTAACTCGTGTCAGCGGATTGAGCAGGCAATGGGCGACGACAGTGACCTCTTTTCCGGGGCCCCCAGCCCTGCATTCCGATGAAAATCCCATTTTAGGACGCCCTTGCCCAGATCGCGTGCTCAGATCACTTGACCGGCGGGAGAGAGATCATTTCTTCCACTGCTTGTTCTTGATGTACTGGTAGAAGCTGATGCCTTCCATATCATCGTAGAAGATGATGCTCTCCGCCCGCTCCCCAACCTTGATCTTCAGAGTGCTGTTGTGAAACTCATCCACGTACAGCACATCATCGATCACTTCAAGCGGCACAGTCTGAACGCTGTCCCATGCCAGGCCGGGCCTGACAAAATGCACATTCTTGTCGGTTGTCACCAGATAGCCCAGGACCTTGTCCATCATGCCCATCCTGGCGATGGCCAGCATCTCCTTGGATGCCCTGCTCTCCAGGATGGCAGGAGCAATCTGCACCAGCGTCTCCCCAGCGGCAGCCAGCTTCTTAGCAGTTCGATTAAGCTTTTTGGGAACCTCGACCCCCGGGCCGCCCGCGTCATTCGTCTCGGTCATCAGGTTACAATCTTCTCCAGGCAATCATTCTCGATAGCTATCCTCACCTCGCGCGCCAGCCTGCGGCCGGTGGACATGTTGGTGCGCCAGAGGGCATTTCCATAGGGATGGCCGACCGCCATGTGCACATTGGTCCCGCCGCCGATGCGCGGAGCGACATCGTAGATGTAGAAGTTCAGGTCTTTATCCACACAGGTCTGCAAACAGAATGGGCCGATGATGCCGGGGCTGTAATATTCCTGCGTCGCTGCCACATACTTCTCAGCGAGAACGAAGGCCTTCTCCAGTAGCGACTCGCGCAGAGTGGCAGAGTTGTGGCCGCAGACCGTGTACTCTGGATTGATCTGCTTGTCGTTGAGGGTGAGCTGCTGGGGCGCAGGCAGACGGCAGTGCCCGTCCAGAGAGGTCTCAAAGCGCCAGTCTATGCCAATCAACTCGATCTGCTCGCTGATGGGCGAATAGAAGAAGTCCAGATTGAAGACCGGCCCGATCACATAGCGCTCAATTCTGGCCAGCTCAATTCCATCCTGATCGATAACATTCTGGCGGAGAAGCTGATCTGCCTTCTGGCAGTACTCCTCATAGGAGGAAGCTGTGAAAAATCCCCTCTCCAGGGTCTTTACCGCATGGGGCAGCTTGACCATAACCAGCTCTTTGATATCCTCGGCCTCAACCGGCTCTGGGAAAGGCAGCCCCGCCTTCTCCAGTATCCAGTAATAATCCCTCTTGTCGCCGCGCTCCTCAGAGCGGAGCAAGTTTCGAGAGCCCAGAAGGGGAACCTGAAACTGATCTTCGACGGCATCAATGCCGCAGTAAGAGGTAAACGACCGGTTGGGCACGAAAAGGGTATTTTTGTCCTTGAGATGATCCTGGTTCTCCTGCTCCATAATCTGAGAGAACTTCTTGAGCATCAGGACCTCGTCTATCATGCCGTTTATAATTCTGCCAGATTTGTCCCGACCGGCGCGGAAATACTTGGCATAGGGCTTCTCCCGCCCCTCCTGGCATACCGCCAGCGTCCGGAAATTCTCCTCTACTGCGCCGTCTGCCGTGTCCAGGGCAGAATGGGATGCAATCATCCCGATTCGCAGATCATCGAGGTCGTATCCCCTCAAGACCTCCAATACCTTGCTGCGATCCATCAAGTCAGAGCACCTCAAAATAATTATGTTGTCCTCTCATATTTCCATCCCGATTTATCAAGATGACCCCACCCCACCACCTGGAGCGCGCCTGCGACGCATCTGCCATCAGAGCGGCGCACTCATGCAAGGCGCGAGCCATCAGCCCGCACGATTTCCTTCCTCGAATTCCGGGCAGAAGCTAGGCCTTTCCTTTCGCAGTTATAGTTCCTTTGCTCATCTGTACGCCCGGCAGATGGGCGCCTGCCGCAATGAAGATTTCGCCGCGGATTTCACCGCAAATTGCGCCGCAGATTGTTCCGCAAAGATGCTAGCCCGGATTATGCCCGCACAACATCTGCTCATATCGCTCATTGAGGCGCGCATGCCGCACTGTTGGCTGCAGAAACAGGCGAATTCGTCGCGACCGCATCCCGCCCCCACTGAGGATTTCGCGCCCAGGGATCATGGTCGATGGCAATTAGGTTTTTCGTGCATTACTTTAATATATCTAATTCTCAGGAGAATATAGCCAACCGATATGGAGTTGAGTCTTTTGGCGGGCAGAGCTTGGAAGTTTGGAGACGATATCGATACGGATGCCATCATTCCCGGGCGCTATCTGATCATCAATGATCCGGGAGAGCTGGCAGTTCATCTATTCGAGGGCGTTCGCCCGGAGATGGCAAAGGCGGTTTCTTTTGGCGACTATGTTGTGGGTGGGGAGAACTTCGGATGCGGTTCCTCCCGAGAGCATGCTCCCATCGCCATGAAAGGCGCAGGAGTAAAAGCAGTCGTAGCCAAATCATTTGCCAGAATATTCTTCAGAAACTCCATCAACATCGGCCTGCCTCTGTTTATCTGCCCCCAGGTGGATAGAATCGCCGATGGCGCAGAGATAGAGATAGACATGACCGGCGGCGTGATCTACAATAGATCCCGCTCGGAAAGCTACAAAACGACACCCCTTCCCGACTTTCTCCAGGAGATTGTCGATGCGGGAGGACTCGTGGAATATACCAGACGACATGTTGCCAAGGTGACGGCATGAACTACAAAGTACCAGTTATCCCAGGTGACGGCATCGGCCCGGAGATCATAGCAGAGGGCCAGAAAGTTTTGCAGGCAGCAGCAGATAAATACAACTTCTCCCTGGATTGGATTGAGTATTCCCTGGGAGCGGAGCACTACCTGAAGACAGGCGAGCTTGTAAGCGAAGAGACCCTGAAAAGTCTGGGACGCTATCCTGCCATCTACCTGGGTGCCATCGGCGACCCACGGGTGAGGCCGGGAGTCCTGGAAAAGGGCGTCCTGCTGGCCATGCGGTTCTACTTCGATCAGTATGTGAACCTCCGCCCCGTCAAGCTCCTGGAAGGCGTCTGGACTCCACTCAAGGATAAGACGCCCAAAGACATCGATTTCGTGGTAGTTCGCGAGAATACCGAGGACTTTTACGTCGGGATCGGCAGTCGCGCACGCCGGGGCAAGAGCCACGCGGATTTTGAAATCAAGCGAACCCTCTACAATATAAAGTTCGGCCTGGATATCGATACAGATAGCGAGGAGATCGGCTACCAGATAGGAGAGATCAGCCGCGAGGGCACCAAGCGGGTCATAAAGTATGCCTTTGATCTGGCGGCAAAGAGGCAGAATAAGGTGTCTTCTGTTGATAAGGCCAATGTGCTCAGCGATATCTATGGCTTCTGGCGCGAGGTCTTCCTGGATGTCGCCAAAGGCTACCCACAGGTTAAAACCGATTTCAACTTCGTTGATGCCATCACCATGTGGTTTGTCAAGAACCCGGAGTGGTTTGATGTCATCGTCGCTCCCAATATGTTCGGAGATATCATCACCGACCTTGGAGCCATGATTCAGGGCGGCCTGGGACTGGCGCCCGGTGCAAACCTGAACCCTGAGGGAACCAGCATGTTCGAGCCCATTCACGGCTCAGCACCCAAATACAAGGGACAGAATAAGGTCAACCCCATTGCCACGATATGGTCTGGTGCGCTCCTCCTGGATCACCTGGGCCAGGGCAAAGCGGCTGCGGACATAATCGCCGCCATTGAGCGGAACCTATTTGAAGGGAGGATAAAAACGTACGATTTAGGAGGAAGCTCGACCACCTCTGAGGTTGGCTCGGAGATAGCTCGCCTAGTGGGACTTGTCTAAGTCCCACAAAGGAAAAGGCTTTTATGTGGGATGCTTTTAATCCTCATCAGTGTGCAGCATAAGAGGCTTGAGGCATGTCAGGCAGCGGGGGCTCGTAGCTCAGTTAGGCAGAGCGTCTGGCTTTTAAATTTTTGTATGAAGATACCAGGTGGTCGAGGGTTCAAATCCCCCCGAGCCCGTTTGGGATTTCCTGGCCTGTTTGCTGCTCCTTCTCCAATAAGGTGGTTTCAGTGACCAAGTTTGCCGTAAAAGATCATGAAATGGTTCCGGAACATGTGCTGCTTACTCCGGAAGAGTGTGAGCAGGTGCTGAGTGCATATCACATCGACGCCCCTCAGCTGCCTAAAATTCACGTAACTGACCCGGCGGCCAAAGAGATAGAGGCCAAAGTTGGCGATATTATCAAGATAATCAGAAAAAGTACAACTGCTAAGCAATCGATCTTTTACCGGCTGGTAATAGATTAAGGGTGGTCTTTTGCTCGATAGAAATGTTCTTTATGGCTCCTATTTTACCAGGGACAAGCTGGTGCACCATCATATAAACTCATTTAATGATTTTATAGATAAAGGCTTACAGAAGGTCATAGATGAAGTGAGTATCATCGAGACCAATATCGAGAACACTTATGTGAAGCTTGGCAAAATCAGGGTGGGCAAGCCCGTAGTTCGCGAAGCGGACGGCTCCATAGAGAGGCTCTATCCAAATGATGCCAGGCTTCGCAATCTGACCTATGCTTCCCCAATCAAGCTGGAGATGACCATCGTCGAGGGCGAGACAGAAAAGGACCTGGTCGAAGCAGACATCGGCACGCTGCCCATTATGCTCAACTCCAAGATCTGTAACCTCTCCGGGCTTACGGCGGACGAGATGATTACCTTCGGAGAGGACCCTTCGGACCCCGGCGGCTATTTCGTGGTCAACGGCTCAGAAAGGGTCATTATGACTCTGGAGGACCTGGCTCCAAACAAGATCCTGGTCGAATACAACCAGCGCTACGATGAGAACATCGAGGTGGCCAAGGTCTTCAGCCAGAGGCAGGGCTACCGCTCGTTGGTCATTGTGGAGCGGGGCCGCCGTTCCATCCTCGAGGTATCCTTCCCCTCAGTCTCCGGAAGGCTCAACTTTGTGACCCTCCTGCGATCTTTAGGCATGGAGACAGATATGGACATAGTGAAATCCGTATCAGATAACCCTGAAATCATCAAGTTCATGCTTGAGAACCTGGAGGAAGCTGAGGTTTCGACCAACGATGAGGCTCTTGAAAAGATCGGTGCCCGCGTGGCTGCCGGCCAGGCCAAGGAATACCAGAAGAAGAGAGCAACCTACGTCCTGGACAGGTACCTGCTTCCTCACATCGGTGTGGATGAGAAGGATCGCTTTTCCAAGGCGCTCTTCCTCTCGCGCATGGCTGAAGCCTGCTTCGAGCTGGCCCTGGGGCGACGCGGCGAGGACGATAAGGACCACTACTCCAATAAGAGGCTGAAGCTCTCCGGAGATCTGATGGAAGACCTGTTCCGGGTGGCCTTCAACCGTCTAACCAGAGACATTAAGTACCAGCTGGAGCGGGCCAGCATGAGAAACAGAGATCTCAATGTAGTGACCACGGTTCGCGCCGATGTCCTCACCGAGAGAATGATCCATCCCCTGGCCACAGGAAACTGGGTCGGCGGGCGCACAGGCGTCTCTCAGCTTTTAGATCGCACCGACTACATGGCGACATTATCTCATCTGCGTCGCGTGATCTCACCCCTCTCCCGATCTCAACCGCACTTTGAGGCCAGAGATCTTCATGCCACCCAGTGGGGTCGCATCTGTCCTAGCGAGACTCCGGAAGGGCCGAACTGCGGCCTGGTGAAAAACTTCGCCCAGGGAGTGGAGCTATCCAAGGGCGCGGAAGATTCCGTTAATATCAAGAAAATACTGTATGACTTGGGCGTAATTGCAGTGGGTGGTAATGTTGTCTGAAGCTGTGATTTCGGGCGCTAGAATTTATTTAAATGGTGAGATCATAGGCCATCATGATGATCCAAAGGCATTGGTCACAAATTTGCGTCGCTTGAGGCGTTCCGGCAGCATCAGCAGCCAGACGAATGTGGTCTATTTCGAGGATACCAATGAGATCTTCATGAACAACGATGCCGGTCGAGCGAGAAGGCCGCTCATCAACGTGGAGAACGGAAAGGCTCTGGTAACCGAAGAGCATGTGGACAAGATAAAGACCGGCGAGATGACCTTTGCCGACCTTGTGTCATCGGGCCTGGTGGAGTATCTGGATGCAGAGGAAGAGGAGAACACCCTCATCGCCATCTGGGAAGGCGATATCACGCCCGACCACACCCATCTGGAGCTGGATCCCTCTCTGATTTTGGGCATCGCCGCGGGCCTTGTGCCCTATCCAGAGCACAATGCCAGCCCCAGGAACACCATGGGCGCAGGAATGGTAAAGCAGTGCCTGGGAATGTCTACCGCCAACATGAGGCTGCGGCCGGACACGCGCGGCCATTATCTGAACAGCCCGCAAAAAGGAATCGTCAGGACCAAGACCTCGGGCGCCATAGGCTTTGAGGAGAGGCCTGCCGGCCAGAATTTCGTTGTGGCGGTCCTGGCATACGAAGGATACAATATTGAAGATGCCCTGGTGATGAACCGCGGCTCAATTCAGCGCGGCCTCGCGAGAAGCCACTTCTTCCGGGTCTCTGAGGCAGAGGAGCGAAAGTATCCGGGCGGCCAGGAGGACAAGTTTGAGATTCCCGATGTTGAGGTCCGGGGAGCGCGGGGCAGCGAAGCCTATGACCAGTTGGACTCCGACGGTCTTGTAAACCCCAATGCCTATGTGGGCCCCAATGATGTGCTCATCGGCAAGACCAGCCCGCCCAGATTCCTGGAGGAGCCGTCCGAATTCGGCCTCACGACCCAGCAGAGGCGGGAGACGTCGGTTACCATGCGATCCAACGAGAAGGGTGTGGTGGACATGGTCATCCTCACCGAATCCTCCAACGGCAACCGTCTGGCCAAGGTAAAGACCAGGGACCAGAGAATTCCGGAATTGGGCGACAAATTCGCATCCAGGCACGGCCAGAAGGGCGTCATCGGATTGATTGTCCCCCAGGAGGATATGCCGTTCACAGAGTCTGGCATGGTGCCGGATCTGCTGCTCAATCCTCATGCCATCCCGTCACGAATGACTGTGGGCCACGTCCTGGAGATGATCGGCGGAAAGGTGGGATCACTGGAAGGCAGATTTGTGGATGCCACCGCTTTCCTGGGCGAAAACGAGCATGACCTGCGAAGCGCTTTGAAGAAATTCGGCTTCTCGCACACCGGCAGAGAGATACTCTACAATGGCGCCACCGGCCTGCAGATCATGGCCGACATCTTCGTAGGAGTGATCCTCTACCAGAAGCTCTATCACATGGTCACAGGCAAAATGCATGCCCGTTCCCGCGGTCCTGTTCAGGTGCTAACTCGCCAGCCAACCGAAGGCCGGGCTCGTGAAGGCGGACTGAGATTTGGTGAGATGGAAAGAGATGTGCTCATCGCACATGGAGCAGCCCTGGCTCTGAAAGAGCGTCTGGTTGATGAGTCGGACAAAGTGACTGAGCTGGTTTGCAGCCATTGCGGCATGATTGCCATCCATGACCGAAGGAGAAATGCGGACTTCTGCCCGACCTGCGGAGCGGATACGGAGATCTATCCCGTGGAGATGAGCTATGCCTTCAAGCTTCTGCTCGACGAGATCAAATCATTAGGTGTAGCGCCTCGACTAATCCTGGAAGACGCGGTTTAGGTGGAAAATATGACGGTCCCCAAGAGAATTGGCAAGATCCGCTTCGGCCTCATCTCGCCACAAGAGTTTCGGAAGATGAGCGTGGTAAAGATCATCACCGCTGACACATACGATGATGATGGTTTTCCTATTGAAATGGGCCTCATGGACCCGAGGCTTGGTGTCATAGATCCCGGACTGCGCTGCCGATCTTGCGGCGGCAGGCCCGGCGAGTGTCCCGGACACTTTGGCCATATCGACCTCATTGCCCCTGTGATTCACGTGGGCTTTGCTAAATTGATCAGAAAGATACTGAGGGCAGTTTGCAGAGACTGCTCCCGCCTCATGCTCAAAGAGAACGATAAGAAGATGTACCTCGGCCAGATCCAGGAATTGGAGAGGCTGGGGCAAATGACCGACGACACTGTCAACAAGGTCTTCTCTGAGGCTCGCAAAAACAAGACATGTCCCTATTGCGGAGCGCCTCAGAAGGAGATCAAATTTGAGCGGCCCCTCTCCTATATCGAAGACGGCCATAAGCTCACGCCATCGGATATACGCGATAGATTCGAAAAGATCCCGGATGAAGATATTGCAGTCATGGGCATGAACCCGGCCACCGCCCGTCCGGAATGGATCATACTGACTGTGCTGCCGGTGCCTCCCGTTACCATGCGCCCCTCCATCACACTGGAGTCCGGTCAGAGAAGCGAAGACGACCTCACTCATAAGCTGGTGGACATCATCAGGATCAACCAGCGATTCCAGGAGAACCGTGAGGCAGGCGCGCCCCAGTTAATCATTGAAGACCTGTGGGAGCTGCTCCAGTATCATATCACCACGTTTCTCGACAACACCGTCTCAGGCGTTCCCCCCGCCCGTCACCGCAGCGGCAGGCCGTTGAAAACGCTCTCTCAGAGGCTAAAGGGCAAAGAAGGGCGGTTCAGAGGATCACTATCAGGCAAACGTGTTAACTTCAGCGCCAGAACGGTCATCTCTCCTGACCCCAATCTCAGCATCGGTGAGGTAGGCGTGCCCAGGGAGATCGCCATGGAGCTGTCCGTTCCCATGATTGCCAACGCCAGAAACATGGAGCTGGTGAAGACCTATGTCAGGCGCGGACCGGAGCGGCATCCCGGCGTCAATTATGCCACCCGCCCGGACCAGAGGCGTGTGAAGGTGACTGAGAAGAACTGCGAGGAGGTAGCCGAGCAGATCGACATCGGCTGGAAGATAGACCGGCAGCTTTCCGACGGAGATATAGTCCTCTTCAACCGCCAGCCGTCCCTGCACAGAATGTCCATCATGTCCCATCGCGTTAAAGTCATGCCCTACAAGACATTCAGGCTCAATCCCGCCGTCTGCCCGCCTTACAACGCAGACTTCGACGGCGACGAGATGAACATGCATGTGCCCCAAACCGAGGAAGCGCGTGCCGAGGCTGAGATCCTCATGAGGGTACAGGAGAACATCCTCTCGCCCAGATTCGGCGGCCCCATCATCGGCGGAATACACGATTACGTGACAGGCTCGTTCCTGCTCACCCACGGCAGAAAGCCCATCGCCCGGCGCGAGGTCATGGAGCTGCTCAAAAAGTTCAATATCCCGGAGCTTCCCGAGCCTGAGGGCGTGGCCGACGGCAAACCCTACTGGACAGGAAAGCAGATATTCAGCCTCGTTCTGCCAAGAGGCCTGAACCTGACGTTCAAGGCGGACTTCTGCTACAACTGCGATGTCTGCAAAGGCGCCGATTGCGAGAACGATGCATTTGTGATAATTGAAGATGGCCACCTCCTGAAAGGAACCATCGATGCCGAGGCTGTGGGCGCTTTTAAGGGCAAGATAACAGACAGGATAATAAAGGAGTACAGTCCCTCCGTGGCAAGTGAGTTCCTGGACAGGATGACACTTCTGGCTCTGCGGGGAATCATGCATGCGGGATTTTCCTTCGGCATAGATGACGAGGACATTCCCGAGGCTGCAGTAGATCAGATTGAGGAGACGACCAGAACCGCTCGCGAGAAGAGCCGGCAGCTCATCGAAGCCTACAATGCGGGCGAACTGGAGCCTCTGCCGGGCAGAACGCTCGATGAGACCCTGGAAATGAGGATCATGCAAACCCTGGGCAAAGCAAGGGATACGGCAGGCAAGATCGCAGGCCGTCACCTGGGCTTGGACAACTCCGGAGTGGTCATGGCAGTGAGCGGTGCACGCGGCAGCATGCTCAACCTCACCCAGATGGCGGCATGCGTCGGCCAGCAGTCGGTGCGCGGCGAACGCATCATGCGCGGCTATGCAGGAAGGACGCTGCCTCACTTCCGACCGGGAGACCTGGGCGCAGAAGCACACGGATTCGTGGAATCGAGCTACAAAGGCGGCCTCAACCCCACGGAATTCTTCTTCCACGCCATCGGTGGTCGCGAGGGTCTTGTGGACACGGCCATCAGGACATCTCAGAGCGGTTACCTGCAGCGCAGGCTGGTTAATGCTCTGCAGGATCTGGAGGTGAGGTACGACGGCACAGTCAAGGAGACAAGGGGCATGATCGTCCAGTTCCGGTATGGAGAAGATGGAGTGGATGCATCCCGCCGAGACTATGCGAGTACCGATAACGTGAGGCGCATCATAAAGAATGTGCTGAAGAAGGAGTCGGCATGATCCTCACAGAAAAAGATATAACAGAGAAGCTTGGGCAGCTCGACCTTCCCCAGAGCATAAAAGAGGCAATAGAAGGCGGGCTAAAAGGAGCTACCGTAAGCAGCGAGCAGATGGAGGAGATCATATCCCAGGTCTCTTCCGACTATGAGCACTCAAGGGTCGAGTCGTGCGAGGCGGTGGGCGTTGTCGCGGCTCAGTCCATCGGCGAGCCAGGCACTCAGATGACCATGCGTACCTTCCACTACGCAGGAGTAGCTGAGATCAACGTAACACTGGGTCTGCCCAGGCTCATTGAGATCGTAGATGCCAGAAAGATACCATCCACGCCGACCATGACCATAAGGCTTAATCAGGATTATGCCCACGATCGTGACCTGGCGAGGGAAGTGGCTTGGGCGATAGAGTCCACCTCCATTCTCCACTTGGGATCCATAGCTACCGATCTAGCGGAGATGAATGTGATCATTGAGCTGAACCCGAGCGCACTGGAGCAACGCAAGATCACCGCAGAAGAGGTGGCTTCAAGGCTGAAAGAGGAGACGGGCCTGTCCGTTGATCAAAAAGAGAACCTGCTGGTGATGGTCCCCAAGGAGCCCTCCTACAGGGAGCTACTACAGCTGGTAGAGAAGATCAAACGAATATCGCTCAAAGGAGTAGAGGGCATCAAGCGGGTCGTCATCCGCAAGGAAGGCGACGAGTATGTCCTTTACACGGAAGGATCCTCGATCAAAAAGGTCATGCAGTTTGAGGGTGTTGACCCAACCCGCATTAAGACCAATAACATAAGCGAGATCGGTGAGGTACTTGGCATTGAGGCGGCCCGAAATGCTATTATTAATGAAGCCACGGACACGCTACGTGAGCAGGGTCTCTCCGTAGATGTGCGACACATCATGCTTGTGGCAGACATCATGACCGTGGATGGCGAGCTGAAACAGATTGGACGACATGGCGTCTCAGGCGAAAAGGCCAGCGTGCTGGCCAGAGCGGCCTTCGAGGTCACAGTCAACCACATTCTGGATGCGGCCATTCGCGGAGACATAGACGATCTGAGAGGAGTGACCGAGAACGTAATCGTTGGCCAGCCGATACAGCTGGGAACAGGTGACGTTACGCTGGTCGCAATGAAGAGATGAGGTAATAACGATGATAAACGTAGATAGAGCCCTGAGAAGTTCCATTAGAACCGGAAAAGTGGTGCTGGGATCGAATAGGACCGTTGAAACAGGACTTGACGGACAGGCTAAACTCATAGTGTTTGCGGCAGACTGCCCTGTGGATGTAAGAATGAAGCTGGAGACCATAGACGTCCCAGTCTACGGTTACCAGGGTATGGGCAAGGACCTCGGATCTGCCTGCGGAAAACCCTTCTCCGTGGCCGCCTTGGCCATCATCGAGCCAGGTGACTCGGAGATAATGGCACTGCAGCGCGAGATCCGAGGTGTTGAGGCATGAGTGAGTTTAAGCTCACCACCGAAGGTATCAGATATATTGCTTTGTTCGAGAGCCTGACGGGCGGCATGGCCAGAGATTGCGTCGTTGATGCGGATAACGAACGCATCATTTTTGTCATAAAAAAAGGAGACATGGGCGCAGCCATAGGCCGGAAGGGCTCAAACATCAACCGGGTAAAGAAATCGGTAGGAAAGCAGATAGAGATCGTCGAATACAGCGACGACGTGAAGGAATTTTTGGAGAACCTCTTCCAGCCGGCGGCCATCAAGAATGTCATGGTCGTGGACAAGAACAATAAGCGATTGGCTTATGTAGAGGTAGCAAATAAAGACAAGGGCATTGCCATCGGCAGAG
>Ga0209099_1000064_pt1 | contig 116053 bp, 105 predicted proteins | sample AD_JPNHW2_MetaG_FD_184430 | JGI IMG/M metagenome (GOLD analysis project Ga0209099, IMG submission 184430) | Active sludge microbial communities of municipal wastewater-treating anaerobic digesters from Japan - AD_JPNHW2_MetaG (SPAdes) (version 2) | ecosystem: Engineered > Bioreactor >...
TATAAATAATGACACCATGAGCAGGATGGTTGAGGTAATTGAGCCAGCGGTGGCAAATTTTACTTATGTTCCCGGCATTTATGAGGTGGTTTTTACTAATACCTCAACTAATGCAGTAAGTTATTCCTGGGATTTTGGAGATGGAAATAATTCAGTTGAACAAAACCCGACCCATACTTATACCGGCGCCGGTAACTACATGGTGGTACTTGAAAGTTCAAATATATGCTCAAGCGATACAGCCTCTCAACTAATCAGTCTTTCAGGTGTCAATGAACTTAGTGAGGTTTACGGAATTAATTGGTGGCCTAATCCTGCAACCAATTATTTGAATTTCGAATTTGCAAATTGCAAAGCAAATTTAAGAGCCATAACCTTATTCAATAGTTCTGGAGAATTGATTTTGAGGAAATTTTTAGAAAGTAATAATACCTTGCAAACCATTGATATTTCATTCATGAATAACGGAATGTATGTTATAATGTTCGAATTTGGAAATAAAATTTTATATCAAAAAGTATTGATAAACAAATAATAAGGGCTGATTTTACCTGGCTCCTTTGATTTTGTAGCAAAAAATGCTTGCCGGTTTGCAGAAAATTGTATTTTTGTAAAAGTGTAATTGATCATTACTTCTGAATGGCCTCATTTCAATAAGTAATGCATCAGACATGGGTTTAACATAGCATGATAAGGAAATTTTTTATTACGTTGGTAGTTGGTTTTTCAGGGTTATTCATACCTTGCTCCCTTTCATATGCTCAGGAAAACGGAGAGCCTTTTGAGATTATTGAGAGTGCGAACGACAGTATTGATCTTCATTCGAATTTTTATGATGATACCGATTCGTTATCTGAGTATTTTCCGGCAAGTGAGCTCTATGAATCCTGGGATAATAATGGGATATATTATCCGCATATGGATTTTTCGAAAAAAACAGATACAACCATATTGCCTTTATGTGACGGAAAAACCAACTTTTTTGTGCCACCAGTAAAAGGACGTATCAATTCAGAGTATGGATACCGGCACCGGCGTTTCCATTATGGTATTGATATTGACCTTAATACCGGAGACAGCGTTAAATGTGCGTTTGATGGGATGGTTAGGGTTTCAAAATATCACCGTGGTTACGGTAATGTTATTGTAGTGAGGCATTTTAATGGCCTCGAAACAGTTTACGGGCATTTATCCGGTTCAAGGGTTCGGGAAAACCAGATGGTTAAGGCCGGTACCTTGCTCGGTTATGGAGGCAGCACCGGCCATTCCACAGGCCCGCATCTGCATCTGGAAATCCGTTATCTCGGTACACCAATGAACCCCAAAAAAGTAATTGACTTTGATAAGTTTAAATTATTAAATGATACCCTGTACATTACGAACAGGACCTTTGATAAATCACGCAGTAAGACATATGCCAGTAAATCAAACTCATCCGGAAAAAGTACCTATAAAGGTACCGGTAGTTATCACTATGTGAAAAAGGGTGATACGCTGGGACATATTGCTGCGAAATACGGCACTTCTGTTGCAACCCTATGCAAGCTAAATAAACTTTCACAGAAAAGCCTCCTGCAGATCGGGCAGAAAATCCGAATACGTTGATTTATCAACACCCTTTTTTTTATAACTATTTTCTCTCAGGTGTCGGGTGAACTAAAAATAGATTACTTTTGTTTCCGAAATGGTGTCCGTAGAAATTAATTTTACGGTAAAGGGAATCAGGTGAAATGCCTGAACAGTACCCGCTGCTGTAGGTCCTATTAAACTTGTAGGCACTCTTTGTCACTGTTCGCTCACCGGCGAATGGGAAGACGCCTGAAAGGGGACAAGTCAGAAAACCTGCCGTTTCATGAACATATTATTTAAGGCTTTCGGGGAAAAAAGCTTAAATGGATAACATTATAAAATTATCTGTTTTTTTCTCAAAACGCTTTTAAATAATACAAAAAGATTTGTATTGTGAAAAAAGGTGCCCTGATTTATGTTTTCTTTCTTTGGCTTGGCGTCGGCGCTGCAGCCCAGAAAAACCTTACCGATACCATTCTTCCTTTAACAGGTGTGGAAGTGAAAACAGACCGTTTTTCAAATACCCTGGGCGGTGTAAAAATTGAGGAGATCGATACGGTTTCCATGAGAACTTTTTCGGAGGGTAATGTAAGCCAGCTCCTGTTACAAAACTCCTCTGTGTATATTAAATCAAATGGTATCACAGGATTAAGTTCTGTATCAATAAGAGGTACAGGAACCTCACAAACAGCCGTTTTATGGAACGGATTCAATATTCAGAACCCTATGAATGGCGGCATGGATATTTCGCTGATCCCGGTAAATTTTATGAATAAAATTTCCATCCAGTACAATGGCATGGCGGCATTATATGGCGGAGGGGCCATGGGTGGTGCCATTCACCTCACCAACGAACTTGAGTACGACAAAGGCTTGGATGTTTCCATCGGAGGATCATACGGCAGTTTCGGAAATTATTCGGTCAATATGAAGTTAGGCCTGAGCAGGAAGAAAACGTCTTTCATGGTAAAAGCGTTTTACCAGGAAGGTAAAAATGATTTCACATTTATTAATGATGCCAGCCTGGGCTCACCAAAGGTCCGTCAGACTAATGCTGAAATGGTCAGCTATGGTGTAATGCATGATAAAGCCTATAAAATAAATGATAACAACCTGCTGACTTTTCGTTTGTGGATACAGGACAGCAAAAGGCAGATCCCGCCATTAATGACACAGGAATTCAGCAGCGCCTGCCAGCGTGATGAGTTTTTCCGGCCATCGCTGGAGTGGGTCAACAAAGGGAAAAAGTATAAATTATTTGTACGGACCGCTGTGCTTATCGACAATTATAAGTATGCCGATCCCGACAAACAGATAAATTCTTCAAGCGGAACAACAGCATCGGTTTCCGAAAGTGAAATTTATTTCAAATTATTCCCTTATCACACCATGAATGTGGGCGTTCACTATAAATATACATCCGGGTATTGTGATTATTATATTCAGAAACAATCACAACAGGAAATTTCTGCTTTCGTCTCCTACACGGCAACAGGGAAAAGCGATAAATGGAAACTGAACCTTGGTTTGCGTGAAGAATACAGTAACAACAGCTTTGTCCCCGTTTTACCTTCAGCGGCAATGGATATTAAGTTGTATAAGGATATGTTTTTATATGTCAACTTCAGCAGAAATTACAGGATACCCACACTTAACGATTTATACTGGAACCCGGGAGGCAACCCTGACCTGAAACCTGAAAGCGGCTTTGCAGAGGAATTAGGGATCAGGTACCAGAAAACCTGGGATAAATTCACGCTCAAATACATGGTTTCCGGCTTCAACAATAATACGCGGAACTGGATCATCTGGCTGCCGGAATCGTCTTATTGGTCACCTGAGAATATCCAGGCTGTGTGGAGCAGAGGCGCAGAATTAAATGTGAATTTAGCTGCTGATGTAAAAAAACTCGGTTTAATTTTTTCAGGAAAGGCGGCCTATGTGAAAGCTACTGTTGAAAAAAGCAATAACGAAAGCGCCCTTGGCCATCAGTTGATTTATACGCCCGAATGTATTGCAAATGGAAGTATAAATATAATTTACAAAACCTTTAATTTTAATATCAACGTGGAATACAATTCCAGATGCTACACTTCCCCGGATAACCTGGATTTTATTGCCCACTATATGCTTGGAAATTTTTATGCTTCCAAGGATTTTTATTTTAAAAATTTCGGGTTTAATATTTTTCTGCAGGTCCATAATTTCTGGAATCAAAAATATCAAGCCATTGCCTGGCAGGCGATGCCTGGCATAAATTTCAAAACAGGAGTCCAAATAAATTTTAAACATTCTTTAAAGAAAAAAACATGAAAAAATTTTTTAGTTTTATCAGCGCATGTGCCGTTATAAGTATTCTTATTTCAGGCAACCAGTTAAAAGCACAGACCATTTCTGACTTTGAGGACCTTACCTTGCCGGCAGACAGTTTCTGGAACGGATCGGATTTTACCGGCGGTTTTAACGATGGGAACGCTTTTTTTACCAATACATTTCTTTATGATTCGCTTTACGGCGGATACTGGGCCAGCGGATTTGCCTATTCCAATATGAAAGATTCAACGAATGGAAGCTATACCAACCTTTATAGTGCAAGGGCTGGTGTGGGGTATAACGACTCTCCGAATTACGGCGTGGGCCAGAATTATGCGATGCTGAAATTAACCGGAAATGCTGCGGGAAAGGTTGTGGATGGGTTTTATGTCAGCAATACTACGTATGCTGCCCTCAGCATGCAAAATGGTGACGCGTTTGCCAAGAAATTTGGTGGCGTTTCCGGAGATGATCCCGACTGGTTTAAGTTAAGTATTACCGGTTATCTCGGCGGCAGTCCTGTTGGAGATACGGTGCATTTTTACCTCGCTGATTACAGATTTGCCGACAATTCACAGGATTATATTTTGAAAACCTGGCAATGGGTGAATCTTAGGCCATTAGATAACATTGACAGCCTTATCTTCCTTTTAAGCTCTTCGGATACGGGCCAGTTTGGTATGAATACACCGCCTTTCTTTTGCCTTGATAATTTTGAAACACTTGATTCCCCTGCAAGTATTGACAAAATAGAGGCTAATAATTTTTCAGTTTATCCGAATCCGGCAGATGGCTACATTTATATTGAACCGGTTAATAACAATATCATTCATAAGCTGTTTATTCGCGATATTTGCGGGAGAACTCTGATGAACCTTGAAAATGTTGATCCTAAAAATTACCTTGATATAAGTAATTTTGCAAAAGGGACGTATATTCTTACCATAGATGGTACTTCACAGAAACTGATTGTCAGGTAATATGAAAAAATATATTCTGGTATTTTTCACATCGTGTCTTTTCCCTATTGCAGTTTTCGCACAGTTTCCTCCTGCCGCAGGGCAGGCGGGCAGTACAGCCATTTCTAAGGACAGCGCCATTTTTACGTCCTGGGCCACCCGCTGTGAAATTCACCGGGGTTGGCAGAATATCGCCGATACTTCTCTTGGAAAAGCCGATGTGGGTGATAGTTCGATGGCATTAGGCATGGCCGGAACCAATGGCGTCGTGAGCCTTGGAGATGCCGGTTTCGCGGTGCTCACATTTGACAGGCCTGTTGAAAACGGCGAATCATGGGATTTTGCCGTTTTTGAGAATTCCTTTTCCGACCTGTTTCTTGAACTGGCCTTTGTGGAGGTGAGTTCCGACGGCATACATTATTTTCGGTTCCCATCAACTTCTTTAACAGATACGATGGTTCAGGTTGGCGCATTTGATGAACTTGATCCGACGAAAATCAATAACCTGGCCGGGAAATACCGGGCCTTGTATGGCACTCCCTTTGACTTGCAGGAGCTTGATGGAATCCCGGGACTTGATATCAATAATATTACCCATGTGAAAATAATTGATGTTGTTGGCTCGCTTGATTCAAACTTTGTTTCGTACGACGCTTATAACCATAAAATCAATGATCCCTGGCCGACACCTTTTAATTCTTCCGGCTTTGACCTGGATGCAGTTGGGGTCATTCATCAGGCGCCTGCTGCTGTTCCTGAAGATATGTTTGTAACGAATATTTCGGTCTATCCCAACCCTGCCAATGGAATACTGCACATTAGGTTTATGAATGAAAATCAATATTCAGTGATTTCCTTAACCACAATTAAGGGCGAAATAATAAAAGAAATCCGTCGTTTCGGGTTGGATGAAACGATTGACTTGTCAGGCGTTCCGGCAGGTATTTATATTTTATCTGTAAAAGATAATCAAACGGTTTACTGCAAAAAAATAATTAAATACTGATATGAAAAAGTATCCTTTTATTTTACTTCTCGCTGCTTTTCTGATGTTCCTTGCCGGTTCATGCAAAAAAGAAACACCACCGGATGACGATAATACTGATATCACCACCAACCATGGTGTCTTCATTGTGAATGAAGGTAATTTTCAGTGGAGTAATGCCTCCGTTACTTTTTATGATTTTGCCAACGGCAATTATGTCGAAAATATTTTCCAGCAAGTCAATAACAGGCCGCTGGGCGATGTGGCCCAATCGATCTGTATTTATAATGGGTTGGCATACATTGTCGTGAACAATTCAAACAAGATTGAGGTGGTAAACCTGAGCAATTTTGCATCCACCGCCGTGATCAGCGGGCTTGTTTCCCCGCGTTATTTTTTGCCGGTGAGTGCAGCGAAGGCCTATGTCACCGACCTGTACAGCAACAGTATCAGCATTATTGATTTAAATACCAATGCAAAAACAGGTGAAATAATGTGCAAAGGAAGTACTGAAGAAATGGTGTTGCACGACCAAACTGTTTTTGTAACGAATACCAGAAAAGACAAGATTTATCTGATCAATACGATGACGGATGAGATTACCGACAGCATTCAGGTGGGTTTTGCCTCCAATTCGCTCCAATTGGATAAAAATGGAAAATTATGGGTGATGTGTGCCGGGGATCAGACAAACAGTATTAATGCATCACTTTACCAAGTGGATGTTCAGCAAAAGGTTGTTGAACAAAGCTTCCAGCTTGGTACTCCCCTGAATATCTGGGATAAAATGAGAATGAACACAACCAAAGACACCATTTATTATTTGTGTAACGGCGTTTATCGCATGCCTGTTGCTGATACTGTTTTGCCCGATGAGACATTTATTCAACAAGGAAGCAGCTTGTTTCACGGGCTGGCGGTCAATCCGTTAAATAACAACATTTTTGTAGCCGACGCCGTTGATTACGTTCAGAAGGGCAGGGTTAATTATTACGATGCAAATGGGACGTTGCTGGGAACCATCAATACAGGGATAATACCCGTAGATTTTTATTTTTATTAAGAAACTGCTTCTAAAGCCTGTCCAGATATACAATTCCATTCAGGTGGTCGATCTCATGCTGAAAAATAACAGCAGTGAAATTACTTCCTGAATAACCTTCAATAAGCTCGGTATTATGAGTCCCGTCGGGCCTGTCATAATCTACCACAACAGCAGAATAGCGATGGCTTGTTCCGGACATGCCGGGAACAGACAAACATCCATCACCGACAAAACTGATGGCCTTATTGGAATAGAGGATGATTTTCGGATTCAGGTAACATTCAAAAGGCATCCCGGTCTTGTCGCGGCGCTGAACCCAGATGATGTTACGGTTAATTCCCACCTGCGGGGCGGCAATCCCGACGCCATCCTCGGCAAGTACCGTTACCTTCATCCGTGCGGTTAGCCGGTTCAGGGTAGCGGTATCGTTAAAATTAACATCAATGGATTGTTTCCGTAAAATGAGTGAGTCAGCATGGATAAAATAGTTCATCACGTACATGGCAGAATCACTGCTGTTGTTGTAAATGAGCGCTTTTTCCGCATCGGTAAATGCCAGTTCATCAACCGGTGTATTATCTTCAGGCTCGTCTTTTTTGCATTGGCCGAAAACCAGCATGGTGCTGAACAGCAGAATAATCAAATAAAACCTGGAATCTATTTTCATTTTTCTAAAATTGGTTTAATACCTGCAAATATAAAATTATTTGCTTACAAAACAATGAAACAAAAGATTGATCATCAATGGATTTAAACCGGGTTTTATGTTGGGGGAAATTATTAAAGCTCTATTGGGTAACGGTAGCATCCCTAAATTTGTTTTTTATGATTTGCGTCAAAACAAACCATTTAGTTAAATCATGAAAAATAATAACTTTGTACATCTGATCATCGAAAATAAAAGGAGACATGAAACTAATTTCTATCGTAATACCTTGCTATAATGAAGGCGAGAATGTGGACCTTATTTGTAACAAAATATTTGAAAACGACTTATCCGAAAGTAAAGTCGAAATATTATTTGTGGATGACGGCAGCATGGACGACACATTATCACGGATTAAACGCCTGTCAGAAATTTATACCGATAAGGTAAATTACATTTCATTATCCCGGAATTTTGGTCATCAGAATGCTTTATTTGCAGGCATTTCAAAAGCAAAAGGCGATTGTGTCATCATGATGGACAGTGACTTGCAGCATCCGGTGGAATTAATACCGGAGATGATCAAAAAATGGAACGAAGGTTATGAGATTGTTTATACAATCCGGGAGAAGGATCCTTCACTTTCTTTCTTTAAAAATGCCACATCCAAAATCTACTATAAACTGCTGAATGCTTTTTCTGATGTTCAGGTTGATGCCGGAGCAGCTGATTTCAGGCTGATTGACAAGAAAGTAGCAACTGTGTTACAACAGGATATCAATGAGAGTTTTTTGTTTTTAAGGGGCATTTTTAATTGGGTTGGCTTCAACAGGTACGCCATAACTTATAAACCAAACAAACGGGTTTCGGGCGAAACAAAATACACCTTTAAAAAAATGCTGACACTGGCAACCAGCGGTATATTTTCGTTTTCTATTAAACCTTTGAAGTTGGCTACCTACCTGGGATTGATCGTGTCTGCACTGTCATTTTGTTATGGGTTTTACGCGCTGATGATGAATATTTTTTCAGATAAAACGGTCAGCGGCTGGACCTCCGTAATTATCAGTGTATTGTTTGTTGGCGGTATCATTATGATTTTGCTTGGGATTATCGGCGAATATATTGGCCGGATATATCTGGAAGTCAAAAAACGGCCTCGGTTTCTAATCAAGGAAACCAATTATTGAAAAAGGCGTATGATTTATCTGATGTCAATAACATTGTAAAAATGATAACTATTTATTACGGTATTAAATTCCCCAAAGCTTTAACTTTTTAATATTTTTTCTGATGTTCTTCAATAAACTTAAAAAAAATTTGAAAAGGATTAAAATCCCTCAAAACATAAAATTTAGTCTCATTATAATTAGTATTGCTTTTTTATATAATTTTCAAAGCATCATAAAGTATCCTCCATATTCTACGCACCGCTGGAGACAGGCGGATGCTTATTCCATTACTTTGAATTATTATGAGGAAGGAATGGGTTTTTTTGAGCCCAAAATGCATTTTCAGGGCTCAATTGAAGGAAGGGGAGTGGGAGAATTTCCGATTATTTATTTTTTGAATGCATGTATATGGAAAATTACCTCTCCAAATTACATAACATTCCGGTTGATTAATCTTATCATTGTCTTTTTGGGTCTGCTCTGTTTGTTTAAGACAGCCTTGTTCATCCTAAAAGATTTTTTTTGGGCCTGTGCCATTCCTTTGATCTTAATTTCCTCACCACTTTTTGCGTATTATTCAAATAACTTTCTTGTGAATGTACCTGCACTTAGTTTTATTTTTATTGCGTGGTATTTTCTTACTTTGTTTTCTTCAGGAAAAAAGATGCGGTACTTATGGTTTTCTGTTGTATTTATGGCGCTTTCTTTCCTGTTGAGGCCTTCAATGATAATAGCTGTTACGCCGGTATTTTTACTATTATTTCTGGAATTATTCGGGCTGCTCAAATCGAACATTTTTTATAAAAAAACCATTCACCTGCCGGTATTATTATTGCCGGTTGTTATATCTATTGCCTGGATACTGTTTTCAAAACATTATAATGAGGTAAATAATTCCGAATATTTTCTGACCACCATCAGGCCTTCCTGGAAAGCTGAGAATGTTGAACATATCTGGTCGCAATTTTATAATGTTATTTTACCTGTTTTTCATTTTCCCGGAATGTTATTTATTATAACTACATTGTTAATTGGCATGATGGTCACATGGAAAAAGCAAAACAAATATTTTTTAATTTTTACGTTAACGCTTAGTCTGGAATTGATTTTTTATATTATGCTTTGGTTTGAAAATCTTGATGTTCATGATTATTATTTGATAGAACTATTCCTGATCATTGCACCCTTGTTCATAGGCTTTTTATTATTTCTTAAAAATGAAAACCCACATATTTTTTATTCGAAAAAAATCAAAATACTGGTATTTATTGTTCTTCTATTTTTCACATATTCTTGCGCCATAAAAGTGAGAATCAAATATAATGTTGACCATCCGATTTTCGGGACGCATATTGTTTTATCTGAAGAAGAAATAAAATATTGGGAGTATATTAAGTGGGATAATGATACCAGGTACAAAGCTTATGAAACGGTAACTCCTTACATCCGTTCTCTGGGAATCAACCGCAAGGATATCGTGGTCAGCATTACAGATCCAAGCCCAAATATTTCCTTGTCACTCATGGATCAGAAAGGATTTACTTCGCTTTATTATACCGACATGTCCGAAGATGAACGGATCAGGATGTTTATCCAGAGAGGTGCAAAATACCTGTTTATCAATGATCCAAAACTATATGAAAATCCAAAATTAGCTGATTTTACAAAAAATAAAATCGGTCAATTTATGAATATTGATATATACGATCTTCGGGGTGTTCGATTTTGAAAAGGTTAACAAAAGCAGATGATTTTAAAGTGAATAAAAATTATTCAGGAATACCTGAAAGGCAAATTTCAATATCATCAAAATAAACATTTTTACCACTTCCAGGATTAAAAACATAAATGGAGAGGTCCTTACCATCCATATTTTGCGGGACTACAATTTCTGATGAAATCTGTTGCCAGTCTTTGGATTCTCGAGTATCTGTCATTGAATTAAAATTATAATAATCATCAGGATTGGCCGCGGATATGCATATTCCGGCATCACTGCCAGTTTCTGAATATCGCCAGACTGTTACTCTGATGATCTGATTTGCATGTACAGCCTGAATAATGGCCGTAAAACCATAGCGGTTATTCTCATCCAGAAAAATGGAGAATTTGCCGCTGTGCGATTTCAATTGGGTTCTTAAATTTGTATTAGCAAATTTAATCAGGTTGGGGGTGCTTCTAAAAAAATTAGTGTCTATATCCAATGCTTCTGCATTGCAGGAGATTTTTTTGCAAGGTAAATATTTGTTACTGATATCGTAAATGGAAATATTTTGATATTGCCCAATTTTATTAGAAAGTACCTTATTAATAATCGAATCATGCAACAATGTAGTATCACTAAGAACAAAATATTTTATTTTAAGGTCTTTATAATAATCCAGATATTTCAATAATTCCACCCCGTTATCCCTTGGTACCGGAACACCCCATTGACCCATCAGGTATAAGGTAACATTAGGAGTTGGGTCGGGAAATGTAAACACAGGATCTTTTTCGCTTATCCCGATAGAACGTAAATATGGGGTAATGGTTTCGAAAGCTTTTCTTTCAATCGGATAAATCCAATGCTGGTATTTATATGCATCAACTTCATGCCTTGAAAGCAAAGCGGAATATTCGTAATCCGGGTTGTTGCCATCCGCATACCTGGCGCCAATTTTTACATGCCCCCAATAAATAGATATCAGGACAATAACCAACATGGGGATTTTCAGTTTTAGCGATCGAAATAATCCGGGATAATCTGTCTTAAGATATTTAAAAAAAGTAAGGCAGGTTGCCGGGATAAAGATCAAATAGTTTATCAGGTGGTAATCATGGTCATTGTATGCCTGAAACCATAATGACATTCCTGAAATACAGGTAATGAAAATGAAAATATTAATAATGATTAATCGGGAGTCTTGTTTTTTATAGTTCAGAATAACAATTATGAAAAATGTCATTATGGTGAACAATCCCAAAATATTGAAATAATTACCTGACTGATAATCTAAAAGAATTCGGAATGTCAATATTATTTTTGCGAATTCTAAATCCCAGATGGGTAAAAGGCCGGTCTGAAATAATTTACTATCCGTAGGGCCAAAATGGATTTCATTGTAATTAATGGCGTAAATATACCAGGTAAGTACAATGGTACAAACTAAAATAAAAAGAATAAGAGTTACCAGCGGTTTTTTAAAAAGTGGTTTTTCAAATCGTTTTATTTTAGTCCATTCGAGTATGAAAAGGCTTAGCAGAATAAGAAAACTGATACCGGATGTTATTTTGATCAGCATAGCCAGACAAAAAAATGCCAGCACGCAAATCAGGTTAATAAGTTTGTAATTATGAAGATACCTGATAAAAAAATACCAGCCAATAAAAGCAAAACTCAGGCCCGGAACGTCAGTTAAGAAATTGTTTCCATAATAAATCAGAATGGGTGAAGAAAATAACCATAAAGGAAGGATGATCTGCCAGAAAGGCTCATTAAGTATGTACTGGAAAACTTTGAAAAGGGCGAGCAATCCCAGAAACATGATCAGAACTACGAATAATCTGTAAATCCACTCATGATAACCGAAAACTTTCCATAGTTGTGCAACGATAAAATATATTATCGGGAATTCAGCTGTCGCCTTACCTTCGAAGTTTTTTCCGGTTTTATAGTTGATCTGAGGTTTGAAAAAATCATTACCACATTTATAGTAGTTGTAAGTAAACGAAAGGCAGTCGCATTGCCTGTGCTGATGAATGGATGTTGGCCGGTATGTGAAAATTTTATCATACCTATAAAAAAAACACAATACGGTGAAAAAGAGTATAAAAAGCACTAAACTGTATTTCGCGGATAATAGTTTTTTCATATTACGAAAGCCCAAAAGTTATTTTTATCCCTTTATAAATCATTGCAAATATACATAAACCTGATAAAAACTTCTTGTTTTGAATGTTTCGTCTAAGGGTGTCAGGAATTCATTGCAAAACACCAAATATAACAAAGCGATCCGGTGCTGCTGTGGGAGTATGGCCATTGAATAGTTTTCAATAATAAATTTGGCGGATTACATGCAGTTTTTACAAATAATACAGTTTTATTTTGATATTCTTTCATAGTCTTTTAACAATTCAGCAAACTCACTTAATATCATAGCCGTGGCTCCCCAGATGGTCAAATCCTTAACATCATAATATAAGGTGTCAAATTCACTTCCGTTTTGGATGCGGATCTTTTTTGAACGGACATTTTTGTTTCCTGCAAATTCATTGATTTCAACCGGAATGATTTTTTTTACTTCATGTTTATCGGGGACCAGTTCGTTCATTTCTGTACAATAGGCAATAAAGGGCCTTACCCTGAAATTGCTGGGGGGAATATACAGATCGGTGAGGCTCCCAATGATATGAACCCTGTCGGGTTGCAAACCAATTTCTTCTTCAGTTTCGCGAAGCGCCGTATGTTCAAGTGACCCATCTGATGTATGATAACTGCCCCCCGGAAAAGAGATCTGGTCGCTGTGTACACCTTTATATGTATGCCTTTGGGTAAGGATCGTGCATATTTTATTATGGTCTTCGAAAAGCAGTAACAAAACGCTGCTTTTCCTGGCCTTCTCAGGAATAGGATCGAATTCCGGTAATCGTACCAATGGCAGCATTTTAAAGTGTGCCTGCTTACCGGGAAGTTCGTGAGCTAGTCTAATTTTTAGAAAATCAGTTAATTGTATAAGTCCTGACATGGTTTCAAATAAATTTTGTGGTCGTTTATCAGATTATGAAAGCAACTTTTTATGATAAAAATGGTAATTATAGTTACTAACAAATTGGGGTGTTAGTAAAAATTTCATAAAAAATGTTAAAATGAAAAAAATATTATTACCTTTGCGGAGTTAAAATTGAAATTAATAACCAAAAAAAAAGAAACATGAAAAAATTATTTAGTTTAGTAATTGCAGCTATCGTAGTTGTAGCATTCGCATCATGCGGCGACAAAGCAAACACTCCAGAAGCAGTGGCAGAAAAATATCTGAACCACCTGAACAAAAAAGAATTTGACGAAGCTAAGAAAATTGCTACTGAAGAAACCGGCCAAATGCTTGATATGATGAAAAGTTTTTCAGGTGTTGGTGGTGCTCAGGAAGTAAAAGAAGTAAAAATTGAAAACCTGAAATGCGAAACAACTGAAGATAAATCAGTATGTAAATACACCGCTGAAGGTAAAGAAGAAAGCCTTGATTTAGTAAAAAAAGATGGCAAATGGTTAGTTGATCAGAAAAAAGAAGGTGCTGGCGAAACTCCAACCACTGAAGAAGTACCAGCAGATTCAACTGCAACTACTGAAGCTCCTGCCGAATAATTAATAGTTGTACTATGCGCATTGATAAATGAAAAGAACAATTGTAATAATTTTCATTATCATTTTATCGATAGCAGCATCATTAAGGTTGTTCCTGTATGCCTATGAACATCATAGCATGCAGGAACAATCTTTTTATAGATATACCCTGTCCAAAGAAGAATTGGCTAAAATCCAGGACGGTGACATCATTCTACGACATGGTTACGGGCTGGTCAGCGATATGATCGTGGAGCAACTGGATGAAAAGTATGATATTTCTCATTGCTCTATTGTTTGTAAAACTGATACTAATTATACGGTGATCCATTCCGTTTCCAGCTCGCTTTCAGATGTAGACGGAGTGCAATCACAGGACCTGAAAAATTTTATTAACGAAAGCCAGTATAATTCTGTTATTGTAATCCGGTATAAGCCAAAAATTGATAAGCCGCGGTCGGCAATCAGCCGTAAGGCAAAATATTATCTTGGCCAGCATATCCCGTTTGACAATGCCTTTGATATAAATGATAGTTCTGAATTTTACTGCACGGAACTATTGTGGAAAGTCATCCTGAACGAATACGGCGATGACATTATGCAGGGTAAAAACAACGAACGTAAAGACCATTTGCGCTTCGATACCTTTCTCGATACCACAAGATTTGACATAATAATTAACCACCACCTCAGAAAAAAATCCTGAAGCGCGCCGGTTAATTTTTCTAATCTTTCAACCGCACATCTGCATTTCCTTCCTGAACAGTCCAGCAAATGGAGTCACACACATAATTCTCAATTTTTTTTACATTATCCCCACCGATACCATAAATGATTTTATCTCCTGAAACATAACGGGCAGAAACGGTATAATAATGATCCGGATCAAGCAAGGCCGAATATGTTGAAGTAGTTGCCGTATCAGTCAAAACAATTATATTGTCTTCAAATTTTCCCTGATAAATAGTGATCGGGACTTTAGGGTTTTCGTTATTGATGGTAAGTTTGATATTCAAAGCCACCAGGCTTGGCTCTGAAGTATTACAGTCGGAATAATCATAGTTCGCACAGTCCTGGGAGTTGCTGAAATAGCTGTTTTGTTCGCAAGCCTGCATAAGAATAAGACAACTCAGCAAGATAAAATAGTGGAGCGTATTAAATGTTTTCATCATTCAGTCCAGTATATGTTTTTTTGAAGTTTGTTTTTTGATAAGTTGATAGAAAGGCCTGCTGTTATTGTTATCCAGTGGTTCATACCGTTGTAAATTCCCAGATCGCAGTATTCGTAAGCGGCTTTTAAAAACCATGTTTTAAACATGTAACTGTAACCGGCACCGGGTGTGAATACAAAACGGCCTTCAGGCTTTCGGCTGAGGCCCTGGTAAGAGCCAAAAGTATATAAGCCCCTGGCACGTATAAAAATTCCCTGACGGTGGTTGTTGTTTTTTGTTTTAAAACGGATCAGTTTTTCAGCGCCAAGGTATACATACCTTCGTTTTTCCCAAAGCTGCAGGTACTCATTTTCTGAAAGTGGTTCCAGTACCCGCTTTTGTGCCACCCGTCCGTTCAGGCCAAATTCAAAACTGAGATCGTATTTTGAATCATATATCCCAATGCCTGCACCCATGAAGTAGTCTTTGGTGCTGAAGGAACCAATATTATAATTCAATGTTAATTTGTTGAAAAACGGCCAGAAGGAGCCGTGCATCCCTAATTTTTTAAGCTTTTTTACAATCGGTTTTTGGTTATAAATCCTCGCATAATCAACCATGTTGATTGAAGGATGATCTTTGAAATAAGTTTTAAAGTCGGATTGATGCCTGATCAGGGTATCGGCCAGCAAGCCGTCGTTGTTCTGTATAGCCACTGTGAAAGGTGTAAACCCGGAGTAATCTTTTGTATTAACATCAGCATTGTAGCTGCAAAGCAAGGATACAATGTCGGAATTACCGAAATAGGATGCAGCCAGTAAGGCATCCGTTCCATCCTGTGCCTTAATAACATGCTGTGCACCGTTTTTCAGCAGGTAGTCCACCATATCGTAGAGATTATATGAAGCGGCATACATTAACGCTGTGACCCCATATTCATCCGTTGCGTTGATATCAGCGCCATATACCAAAAGCAGGTAAACGATCTCCTGATAATTTTGCATGGCGGCGCTCATCAGAGCAGTACGCCCGTTGGCGGGTTTCAGGTTGGGGTCCGCCATATTATACAATAATATCTTTACGATCTCTGTAAAACCTTTTTCCGAGGCGTACATGAGTGCAGAAATACCTTCGTCGGTAGCGGCATTAACATCAGCACTGTCTGCAAGCAGTTGTGAAACCTCCTTGGCATCTCCTTTATAAACTGCCAGGAGTAATTTTTTGTTTACATCTGCCTGCTCCTGCGCATGAAGTATTTGGAATGAAAATATTAAAAATACTAAGAAAAAAAAACGATAGGTGATTTTCATAAAAAGGAAAATGTGGTTACATTTGTTATTATCATGAAATAACTAAACTCAAAATTATAAATTTAATTATTAATTTTGATAAAAAATTGACTATGAAACTACTTGACGGAAAAACAGCCTTAATTACAGGCGCCTCCAGGGGGATCGGAAAAGCAATCGCCCTTGCCTTTGCCAACAACGGATGTAACATTGCATTTACAGACCTGTTTTACGATGAATCCATGACAAAATTGGAAAAAGAACTACTCGAAATTGGAGTAAAAGCAAAAGGTTATGCTTCTGATGCAAGCTCCTTTACGAAGAGCGAAGAAACAGTAAACCAGATCATCAGCGACTTTGCTGTCATTGACATTCTTGTTAATAATGCAGGCATAACCCGTGATAATTTATTACTCAGAATGAACGAAGCCGATTGGGATATGGTGATAAATATCAATCTGAAATCGGTGTTCAACCTTACTAAAGCATGCCAGAAGATCATGTTAAAACAACGATTCGGATCGATCATTAATATGAGCTCTGTGGTAGGAGTGAGCGGTAATGCCGGGCAGTCAAACTATTCGGCATCCAAGGCTGGAATTATCGGCTTTACAAAATCTATAGCCAAAGAACTGGGGTCACGTAATATCCGTTGCAATGCCATCGCACCGGGATTTATAGAAACAGAGATGACTCATAAAATTCCTGAAGAAGCCAGAATAAAATGGCTCAATGATATTCCGTTGAAACGCCCGGGGACACCTGTTGATGTTGCTAATGCGGCTTTGTTCCTAGCATCTGACTTGTCTTCTTATGTGAACGGACAGGTGATCAATGTCTGTGGAGGAATGAATACCTAATCTTTGTAATAGTTCCTGAAAAAAAAGCGGATCCGCTGGAAATGGTTTAGTATAAGCTTTTGTTGGCTTTGGTAAACAAGGGCGTGATGTACCTCAGGGAGACTTCCAGTCCTCCTGCGCTCTTGCTTGCTGCAGCCAGCTTCGATGTGTTGACATCATAACTTAATGAAAGCAGGAAATTCCGCCATTCTAACTGTCCGGAAACGATGAATGCATCTTTCAGACGATAGTACACACCTAATGCAACTGCCGTTTCTGATATAAAGCTCGTATATTTTGACGGATCGTTAAGCCTGTATCTGAATAAGGACCCAAAGATCACTTCGTTGGACGGGCCCTGCATAAACCATGCAGCAGTCGGTACCAAGGCAAAGTTGGAATTTGAAAAACCAATAAAAGAATTTGCATGTACGGTTAATTTCATTTTCATCTTGTTGGATGAAATATCAGAAAATGTTTGCTTAGGCCTGTTCAAATGCATAAGTGAAACTCCCACACTTACTTTTTTAGAATCATTGGCAGATAAAGTAGTGGCGTTGGAATTATAGGACCAAAGCAATCCGGCTCCTATGTCTCCATAAAATAAACTATTAAAAGACATAGTTTCGTTTGTAGGTAATGACGGATTATAACCGTCGGTATAGCTGGGATCGTATTGACTGTCCCAATGCATGGTACCCATGTTTACTCTTTTTTGGGCAAAGCCGCCCTGTATAGCTGCGGTAAGTACATTAAACCTGTTTAGAGGTAAATGATAGGCCACTGAAATATTTACCATGGTTTGCCCCATTTTATTGTCACCCGCCTGATCATTGAAAAGCTGAAACCCAAGGCCAAGAACACCTCCATTGAGCTTTCCTTTTAATATGCCTGCATCATATGAGAGCCCATACGTAGTATATGAACGGGAAACACTTTTCCATTGGCTTTTGTAATTCGCAATAATCCGGTGATCGGCATTAAATGCTCCAGCCAGTGCAGGGTTTAACGATAAGGGGGCGTAGTTAAACTGTGAAAAATGTATGTCCTGTCCAATCACAAAATAAGAACTTAAAATAAGTCCGGTAAGTATTAATATTTTTTTCATTTTTACAAGTGATTGTTATATTAATAAAGGTTTTTGTTACCTGCCGTAGCTACTGTCGGAGAATATCTTAATGACACTTCAAAGCCCCCCGATCCATTACTTACATTAGAAAATTTAGAGATGTTGATATCATAGCTTAATCCGAGTAAAAAGTTTTTCCAGTCAAGCTGTGCCATTAAAACCACGGCATCACCAACCCTATAAAAGCCGCCAATGCTGATAAAAGTTTCCGGATTGAATTTGGTGTAATAAGAGCTATTACCCAACCTGTATGAGAAAAGGCTGCCCAATAATATATCATAGGCCTCTCCCTGTATGAAAGCAACTCCGGACGGCTGGAGTGAAAACTTACTGCCCTTAAAACCGATGGAAGAATTGACATGGAATGCGAATTTCATCCGTTCCCTAAAAGTGTTATCGTTTCCGATTGGATAATAGTAATAAGTCTGCCTTGGGCGGTTGATATGAAAAATGGCTAATCCTGCCGTAACTTTTTTTGTTTCCGGAGTATTAACAGTTGACTGCTTTGAATTGTAATGCCAAAGTATACCTGCGGAAAAATCACCATAATCAATATTTACAAAAGGCGAGGATTCATTAGTTGGGAGTGATGGGTTGTAGCCACCGGGGGAAAACGGATCGTACTGGCTCCCGTATATCATCTTTGAAACCGTTGTCCTGCGCTGTCCCCAACCGGTTTGAAGCCCCACCGCAAGCATATTATTGGCGTTAATACCCAGATGATAAGCCGCTGTCAGCTTTACTTCTGTGACCCCTAAATTTACATCGCCGGACTGGTCGTTGAACACCTGGAGCCCGACAGCTAAAAAGCTGGATTTGAGTTTTTTCTTTAAAAAACCAACATCATACGATAAACCATAGGTCATGTATGCTTTTGTGACCAATTTCCATTGGCTGCGGTAATTCGCAATGATCCTATGGTTACCCGCAAAAGCTCCGGTTAGCGCCGGGTTTGTCTGCATGGGTGTATTGTTGAACTGCGAAAAATGCATGTCCTGGGCCGAAACAGTATAAGAAATAACAATAATGATAAGTGTATGTATAATTTTTTTCATAAATGCTGATTTATCGGATTAATGTGAAATTCCCCTTTATCCTGTCCACTTCACCATCTCTGTAAATGACATCAATGTAATAAATATAGGTTCCCTGTTCAGCCTTCTGGCCATTAATTTCTCCGTTCCATTCTGATTGTCCGTCGGTGGTCTCAAATACTTTTTTTCCCCAACGGTCGTAAATATACATGTGAAAATCTTTCAAATTGGTGCTTCTTACAATCAGGACGTCATTGGCCCCGTCTTCGTTGGGAGTGAAAATATTAGGTATAAAAACATAGTTCTCAGCACAAACTTCTTCAACAGTGATATAATCGGTTATAACAAGCGTGTCATTACCGCTGGCATTTCCTACGATCAAGGTCACATCATAGTTACCCGGATTATTGTATAAAATACTTGGGGGCGTGTTTAACGTATCCGTCTCAGGAGTCCCGCCTTCAAATATCCAAATGCACGAGTTGGTGTTGTGACCGGTTGATAAATTTGTAAAAGTCACAAATTGTCCCGGGCAAATGACCGTATCGCTGGTTGCGAAATTTGCAACCGGTAAAACTTTTGTGTTTATCTTAGGGCCTTCATTGCCTTGTTTTTCATTCTGGGCAAAAATACCCCGGCTGAAAAATAATACGAAAACCAGCTGTAACAGTAATACTTTTTTCATACAAATAGTAGTAAATTTCTTCCTGATAATTTTCTGAATCAAAGATAGAAAAAAATATATTAGTTACACAAACATTATTGTATCAATTTTTTTAAATGATATTTAAATACATAAGTCTGAATGGTTGAACGAACAGCGTGTGCATTTTTTTTATATTTTTGCTTTTGATTTAAAACAAGTTTTGATAACAATCTCTGCTTTTATTTAATTGATAGCTGGTCTTATGTTGCTGTTTATTGCTGATTTTCTTTCGTTCCAGATTACCGATGTCATTGATATTTTATTGGTGGCCTTGTTGCTTTATCAGATCTACCGGCTGATGAAAGGGACTGCTGCTATCAATATTTTTATCGGTATCGTTTCGATATATTTTGTTTGGAAACTTGTCAATTTGCTCCAGCTGAATTTGCTTTCTGAAATTCTCGGACAGTTTGTGAGTGTGGGCGTTATAGCGCTGATTGTAGTTTTTCAGCGTGAAATCCGCCAGTTTTTATTGTTGCTTGGCTCCCCGCGTTTTTTGTCCCGCCGGCAAAAGTGGTTGGCATTCTGGAAACTCAATGTACAGCAAAGCGGCATTATTAATCTCGACCATATTGTAAAAGTTTGTGAAACATTTGCATCATCGAGGACAGGGGCCTTAATCGTGATTTCAAAAAGAAGTAACCTTGATGAATATGTGAATACCGGCGAGTTGATTGATGCCAGGATCTCAGAGCAACTTATTGAAAATATCTTTTATAAAAACAGCCCGTTGCATGATGGGGCCATTATTATTTCAGGAAACCGCATCGTTGCTGCCAGATGTGTGTTGCCGCTGACGCGAAATGAAAAATTCCCCAACACATTGGGCTTGAGGCACAGGGCGGCTGTTGGTATTTCCGAAATTACGGATTCCATTACCATTGTGGTCTCTGAGCAAACCGGACATATTTCATACACCAAAAACGGAACACTTTACGCTAATATCAAAGCGGAAGCATTAAAGGTTTTTCTCGAATTGGAATATGCCTGATAGGGATAGCTTCATTCCAACCGTATCAGTTTCAGGATTTTTTCAAGATAATACGCATCAGTTTCATCAAATGAATTGATTTCCTTGCTGTCAACATCCAATACTGCCACGGTATCTCCCAGTCTGTTGTGAAGTGGCACCACAATTTCTGATTTTGACCTTGAGTCGCAGGCAATGTGTCCGGGAAAGGCATGAACATCAGGGACAATAATGGTTTTGTTTTGGTTCACTGCCGCCCAGCAAACGCCGGTATTTTTTGGAAGCAGCTGGCAGGCCAGCGGGCCCTGGTAAGTGACAACAATCAGATTTTCCGGTTCAACCCGGTAAAACCCGCACCAAAAGAAATAGGTTAATTTATGATAAAGGACAGCCGAAATGGTGGCCATTTGAGCGTTAATGTCGTCAGTTTTGCCCAATAGATCAGAAAGTTGCTTATAGAGGCGTTCGTAACGAAGGGATTTTGAATTTTCTTTCATAATGTGGATGTTTAAATAAAAAAACCGTTTCCGAACGGCAGAAACGGTCTTTTTATAATAGGATTCACCTGATAATTATTTTTTCTTTTCAGCAAGAGCTGCAGAATCCGACTTTTGTTTCATTTTCAATTCAATTTCTTTAACGATTTGTTCGGGAGTCTTTCCAAGGTTATCAATGGAAATCATGGCGTCGTCGGCAAGGTCATGTTTTGGAAATTTCTGAAGAAAATCGGTATAGGCGGTCCGTGCTTTACTGATATTTTTGATATTATTATCATAAATAAAAGCTTTGAGGAAATAAGTTTCCGGTAGTTTGGAATAGCCTTGATAATCTTTAATGACACGGTCCAGCAACGTTATGGCTTCTTCATTCTGGGCAACGCTCATCTGAAGGCTGGCGGCGCGGTATAAATATTCGGGAGCCAGCGAATCTTTTGAATGCTTATCGGCAAATTTCAAATAAAGGGCAACCATTTCATTTACCTTGGTTTTGTCGGGAATGGGATTATCTGCGGTAAATAACGTCTTTTCCTTTTCGGTGATTTCTTTTATCATTTTTTCCCTCGATTGTGTACAACCGGCAAGAAGTACCCCAATAATAATGCAGCTGATAAGTTTAATTGTTCTCATATGGATGGAATTTTTTTAGTTAATATGTTTCTTTTGTGACGGAAATATCATTTTATATTTTGGCTTGATCACCCCTTTAGAGATGTCGGTAAGTTTGCGTTTGATGATCATCTTTTTCAGGGAACTCAGGCGGTCCACAAATAAAATACCTTCTGTATGATCGTATTCATGCTGGATGACACGGGAGCGGATGCCTGAAAAAGTTTCGGAATGAAAAACAAAATTTTCATCGTAATAGTCAATCTGGATGGTTTCGCATCTCATAACATCTTCCCTTACTTCAGGTACACAGAGGCAACCTTCGTTAAAGGCCCATTCTTTACCGCTGGATTCGTTGATTACCGCATTGATAAATACACGTTTGAAGCCTTTGCCATCCGGATAATCTTCAGCAAAAGGGCTGGTGTCGACAACAAAGAGCCGTATATTAAGTCCTACCTGAGGTGCGGCAAGGCCCACGCCAACAGAGGCGTACATGGTTTCAAACATATCGTCGATAAGTTTTTTTAAATCAGGATAATCAGGCTCAATGTTCACTGATTTTTTTCGCAGGGAAGGAGTCCCGTAAGCAAGAATCGGAAGTTTCATAAGTTAATGGTGTAAGGTTTCCATGTATGATTGTAAAATTATGGTGGCGCTTATGGTGTCTACCAAAGCTTTGTCGCGGCGTTTTTTCTTACTGATACCCGAATCTATCATGGTTTGAAAAGCCATTTTGGAAGTGAAACGTTCATCGAGGCGGATTATTGGAATTTTCGGATATTGTTTCTGAAAATTTTTCACAAATGGCCCGATAAATTTTTCGGATTCCGATTCGGTATTGTTCATTTGCATGGGCTTGCCGATAATAACAAGTTCTATTTTTTCTTTATTAAAATAATCTTTTAAAAACGGCATCAATTCAGCTGTGCCTACAGTGGTAAGAGAGTTGGCAATAATCTTAAGTTCATCGGTTACTGCAAGCCCGCATCTTTTTTGTCCGTAATCAATAGCTAAAATTCGTCCCATAATAATAATGACCGCAAAGTTACAAATTTTGACACAAACTCTTAATGAAACCAATGATTTGTTTATAATAACATGATCATAAATGTATTTTTTTTAACTTTGACCACTTGCTAAAAAACACCTAAATATGTATCAGGATTTAAAGTTGTCGATAGAAGCAGCCTGGGACGACAGGATGTTGCTTAAAAATGAAAACACCTGTACCGCCATCCGTTCGGTTATTGATTTACTGGATCTGGGAAAAATCCGCGTCTGTGAACCTGCCGGTGATTCCTGGGTGTTGAATGAATGGGTGAAAAAGGCCGTGTTGCTTTATTTTCCTATTCAGCAGATGGAAACCATGGAAGTTGGCCCATTGGAATTCCGGGATAAAATAAAACTGAAGAAGAATTTAGAATCCCTGGGTGTTCGGATAGTCCCTCATGGATTGGCCCGTTACGGTTCTTTCCTGGCTCCGGGCGTGGTGATGATGCCGTCCTATGTGAATATCGGCGCTTATGTCGACAGTGGTACCATGGTGGATACCTGGGCTACGGTGGGTTCATGTGCACAAATCGGAAAAAATGTCCATTTGAGCGGCGGCGTGGGTATTGGCGGTGTGCTGGAACCCGTCCAGGCAGCTCCTGTGATTATCGAAGATCATTGTTTTATAGGCTCCCGGGCTATAGTTGTTGAAGGCGTTCATGTAAAAACCGAAGCCGTCCTTGGAGCAAATGTGGTCATCACAAAATCCACCAAGATCATTGATGTCAGCGGTAAAGAACCTGTTGAATTTCATGGCTTCATTCCCGAGCGCTCCGTGGTAATTCCGGGCACTTACCTGAAAGAATTTCCTGCCGGGAAATACCCGGTTGCCTGTGCGCTGATCATTGGCAAACGCAAGGAATCCACCAACCTGAAAACATCGCTGAACGAAGCATTACGCGATTTTAACCTGTCTGTTTAAAAAGTCTTTTATGAGTATAGAAGATAACCTTAGAAATCTATTAAAAACCATCCCGGATCATGTAAAGCTGGTTGCAGTTTCCAAAACCCAGCCGGTTGAGCGGATCCTGCTTGCCTATAATGCCGGCCAGCGGATCTTCGGAGAGAACAAGGTGCAGGAATTAACGGAAAAGCAAACGCAATTGCCTAATGATATTAAATGGCATATGCTGGGACACCTGCAAACCAATAAGGTAAAATATATCGCACCGTTTGTTTCACTCATACACAGCGTGGACAGCATGAAATTACTGAAAGAAATTGACAAAGAAGCGGCAAAAAACAAGCGGATGATCGATTGCCTGTTGGAGTTTTACATTGCAAGGGAAGAAAGCAAATTCGGGTTGTCTATGGAAGAAGCCCTGGATATACTGAATTCAGAAGATTACCAAAACATGAGTAACATCAGGATCTGCGGCGTTATGGGAATAGCCAGCTTTGTGGACGACCCGGCCATTGTTCGGGCTGAGTTCAAAACACTATCGGGAATTTTTTCCGAATTGAAATCGGAATTTTTCCCTGACAAGGAATATTTTTCTGAAATATCTATCGGCATGAGCAGCGATTACCGGATTGCCATTGAAGAAGGCGCTACCATGGTGCGGATTGGTACAGCTATTTTTGGTGAACGGGACTATTCTAAATGAAATAACTGTGGGTAAAAAGCTTTATTTAACAATCATTGTTTCTTTACTGTGCTTGTTTGGTGCAAAAGCACAAATCGGGATCAGCTATTTTTTTCCAGAAAAAGGCACTTTCTCATTTCCGGTAGCTCCATTTTATTACAGCTATCCAATTCAGCCGGTTAAATACCTCAGATTAATTCCAACAGGCTCTATTTATAGTATTGGCGGGATGTCTGTCAGGGGAATCCCGGCCGAATATGACAATTCCAAACCGTTGACAGGCCCGTTTTATGCTTTGGTGCTTAGTTTTATGCCGGCTTTATCCATTCCGATAAAAAATGTGGATATTGATCTGGGAGCAGGGTATTTCGGGGCTTACCAGTTTTTTCAGAAAATCAATTACGCGAATATGGATCGTATGATGCAGAAATACGAAGGCTGGGATGCCTGTTCTTCTGATTTTACCTTTAAAAATAATATTTCGCACGGTTTTATTTTTGGACTGACCGTCACTATCTGGATCAATAAAAATGTGGCGATAAGCCCGGGACTGGCCTATTATTACGGGGGAAGCAAACTGGATTTGAAAGGTACCTACACCGGCGGTAAAATCAATGATCCGGTGGTAACAAAGTATGTTGAATTTCCTGATTCAAAACTGAATTTTCGGGGTTTTGAAGCCCAGATCGGAGTGAGTTTTTAATTTTTATGAAAACATTTAGGCTTTGTTTTTTTTTATTATTGGCGATCACCTTAAATTCATGCGGGATTGCCACACGGATTTTATTCTATAACAAAGCAGAACTTGATGATTATAAAAAATTTCCCAACCGGCAGATACACAAAGGTGATTATACGTTCCGTTTTTATGAAAAAAACGCTACAAATAAGCTAGACTGCACGATCCCTTCAGAACTGTATCAGGATCAGCCGGGGTCTTTTGAAGACATTCTGAAATCAGACAAAACCGTGGCTTTCCTGATTATCCGGAACGATAGTATCATGTACGAAAATTATTTTGACGGTTACGGCAAATCAGAAATCATAAATTCATTTTCCATAGCGAAATCGTTTGTAGCTGTCCTTGCCGGTATTGCTGTTAGTGAGGGCTATTTAAAAGATATTCATGTAAAAGTTACGGATTATGTTCCTGAACTTAAAGGTGATGGTTTCGGTCAGATAACCTTGGAACACTTGCTGAATATGTGTTCCGGAATCAAATACAACGACGGAATTTTAATTCCTTATACCAACGTGGCCACCTATTATTACGGGACTCACCTGTTGAGTTATCTGAAGCATTTGAAAATGAAACAAAAACCGGGTGTCAAATTTGAATATAAGGATGTAAACACCCAATTATTAAGCATCATTATTTCGCGTGCTACCGGAAAAACGTTATCAGCATATTTGCAGGAAAAAATCTGGATCCCGCTTGGTATGGAAAGCGATGCTAATTGGGTTGTTGATAATAGGAAAAATGGAATTGAACGCTCATTTTGCTGCCTGAATGCCGTCGCACGCGATTATGCCAAGTTGGGAAGGCTTTGTATGAACAAAGGAAAATGGGAGGGTGACCAGATTGTACCTGAGGAATGGATGGAAAAATGCGCCCACCCTTCGATACCCGGGTTTAATGAATATTCCTATGATTTTTGGCAATACAAAAACGATACGTATTTTGCAAACGGCTATCGCGGACAGTTTGTTTTTGTAAACCCGAAAACGAATACGATCATTGTCCGTCTTGGTGATAAAGAAAAAAATGTAAAATGGAAAGAAATGCTGTATTACCTTTCTGAACTCAAACAATTTTGAATCATTTGTAATAATTCTTAGAAAACCCCTGTGCGGTTTTTTTTCCGGCCCATACTTGTAACAGGCCTTTCCACATGCCCAGCCCGTACGCGATGATCTGAATGTATAATGTGATGATCGAGAGCAATGAGGTTTTAAGATTTTTATAAGTGGCAAAAGATTGGAAAAACGCAATGGCTGCTATGCCGACCATTCCTGCAGCAACAATCAGCCAAAGCCATTTCGGGAAAAACGGAAAGGGCGTGAGAATAACAAGTAATACGAACCCCGCAATGAGCAATGCGGGAATAAAATGCACCGGTTTGAACATCTGTTTGTCAATGCGTCCCAGGTTCACACGGGCAACGCCCCAGTTGAATATCTGCTTGTAAAACCGTTTCAGCGAGGTGCGGCGTTTATGGTAAACAAAAGCATTGGCTATCAGTCCAACTTTAAAACCGTTATTGTAAATCCGTGATGAAAACTCCATATCCTGTCCGTGCCGCAGGCTTCCCATGCCGCCAATTGTTTCGTAGACTTTTTTCGAAATGCCCATGTTGAAACTGCGCGGGTAGAATTTTTTCTGCACGGATTTTTTACTTCCGCGCGTACCGCCGGTTCCGATGAAGGAGGTCATGGAATAGTTGATGGCTTTCAGCAAAGGAGAAAAACTTTCATGGCAGGTGTCGGGGCCTCCCCAGGCATCCAGGGCGTTTTTTGTGATTTCTTCATCTGTTTTCCGCAGCCATTCCGGTGGCAACATACAATCCGAATCAACAAAAATAAAATAGTCCCCTTGCGATTCACGCATGCCGCGGTTGCGGGCTTCACCGGGACCTTTGTTCTGTTGAAAAAGATAACGGATATTTAACCCCGATCCGGAATGATAATTTTTTATAAAATCTTCAGTGCCATCGGTTGAACCGTCGTCCGAAATCACAAATTCAAACTGTTCTCTCGGAAAATCAAGCTTCTCAGCCGAATCCAGCAGTTCTTTAATTTCTTCCAGCCGGTTATATGTTGCTATAATAATGGAATATTTCATCTTATTTGTCATTGCGCCTCTGCGTCTCCGCCGCGGCGGAGCGTCTCTGCGAGAACATTAAATAAAAAAATGTTGTTTTGTTTTTCTTTCCTTTCACTGCGTCTTTGCGTCTCTGCGAGAACATTAAATAAAAAAATTGACTTTTGTTTCTGTTTCCCTTTCTCTGCGTCTCCGCCGCGGCGGAGCATCTCTGCGAGAACATTAAATAAAAAATAATGTTGTTTTGTTTTTCTTTCCTTTCATTGCGTCTTTACGAGAATAATTATCAAAAATAGTTTTTAAGGTCAGCTTCTTTTGTTTTGTAATTGTCCGAATCTATGTACATCTTCTGCCAGATAGCCAATCCCGTCACGATCCACAAATAATTATAATGCCAGCGCATCTTCGGATGTGGCGAATGGTCCAGTATCCGCTTGATGTACCGGTAATTAAAAATTCCTTGTTTCTCTATAAATTCAGGTGTGAGAATAGCTTCGGCCGTACTTTTTAAATCTTTTTGAAATTGAATATAAGGATTGACACTGAACCCCCACTTTTTCTTGCTGATGATTTTTGGCGGAAGCTTTTGTGCCATGGCTTTGCGGAACAGGTATTTGGTCTGGTTGTTTTTTATTTTAAGGTGAACCGGAATGGAAAAACCAAAATTTACCAAATCCAGATCAAGGAACGGAACGCGCTCTTCTACAGAATTGGCCATCGACATGCGGTCTTCCGTAAGCAGGTAATCATTGACCATTTTGCTCTGAAACTCGGTGAATAACACCTGATCCAGCGCATTTAAATGTTTGGAACGTTCAAAGAATTCATCAAATTCGGTATGGACTTTCTGACATTGTTCCTGCATTTGTTTGTAAAAATCCTGATGGTATATCTCTTTGTAAAAGCCGTTATCGTAATCCCATACATTACGCAGAATCAGATAAAAACGTTCTATATCGCCAATGGCAAGCAACATTTGCAACCCCCGCCGGTATTCATCTACTGACAAGATATGCGTGGGGCTTTGCATGTTGAACAACAGCCTGGATTTCCAACGGAAAACTTGTTGCAGCCAGGCAGGTGTGTGCTTATGATATTTGTTGAACGGATAAATAAATTTATGGATGTCGTATCCGGCAAAAAGTTCGTCGCCGCCCAGCCCGCCAAGGACAACCGTAATATCTTTTCTTACAAATTTCGACATGTTGAAACCCTGCAACAGGTTTATTTTAGGTTCTTCGGCGTGCCATATCACTTCCGGGAATTGCTGCATCGGGTTCAACGTAAGGCTGAGCGTATGATGGTTGGTGCTGAAATGCTTTGCTATTTGCTCCGCATCAGGAAATTCATCCGTTGGTTCGTTGAAACCCATGGTAAACGTGTTGATCTGCGGCACACCAAGTTCATGCATTTTTTGAACTATGGTTGACGAATCCATTCCTCCCGAAAGGTAAACGCCCAGCGGAACATCGCTCATCAATTGCCGGTCGATAGCCTGTTTGATGTAAAAATGCATTTTTTCAACGGCTTCATCTTCGTTCATTTTTAAATCCACCTCGGGCTTTAACTCCCAGTAGCGTTGAATATGAATCTGGCCGTTTTCAAACAACAAAAAATGGGCAGGCGGCAGGCGTTTAATTCCATCAAAAAGTGTTTCGTTTCTTTGGGTATAGCGCAGGTTCAGGTGGGAGTGGAGCGCGTTTAAATTTATGTTGCGGCTGACAGCCGGATGCAGCAATATACTTTTTTGTTCCGAGCCGAAGATCAGCAATCCGTTATGGAAGTAATAATGTACAGGTTTTACGCCAAAATGGTCGCGTACCAGCAGCAGCCGGTCGTTGTTCTTGTCTAACAAGGCAAAAGCAAAAATGCCGTTCAGCTTGTGAAAAAACGTACTGCCTTCTTCCTCGTATAAATGCACAATTACCTCGGTATCACTGGTGGTGTAGAACGTATGTCCTTTCTTTACCAGCGCTTCTTTTAGTTCTTTGTAATTGTATATTTCACCATTAAAAATAATGCAGATGCTTTTGTCTTCATTGAAAATAGGCTGGTTGCCGGTGTTCAGGTCTATGATGGAAAGACGGCGGTGGCCCAGGCAGAAATCTTTATAGGTATGAACGGAGAAATCATCCGGGCCGCGGTGCTCGATAATTTTGAGCATATCCACCATCAGGGATGAATTGTCTTTGTTTTTTTCAACGATGCCGCAGATGCCACACATAATATTATTCGGATTGAAGAACAAAGATAGAATATTTTAATTTTAGTATTAGCATTTTAGATTTCAAAACCTGGTGTTGTGATATTTTAATTAATTGTTTTGTGAAATTTTTGTACGTTTGTTTCAAAAGAACATTATGCCAGTAACTATAAAAATTGTCAGTTCAAAATCTGAACTTAAAAAATTCATCTATTACCCGCTTGAGCTTCATAAAGATCACAAAAACTGGGTTCCTCCAATATTTTCTGAAGAATTTGCCTTTTATGATCCTACCAAAAATAAAAGCCTGCTTACCAACGAGCACATTCTGGCTCTTGCTTATGAAAATAACCGCATTATCGGGCGGGTAATGGGCATTATCAACAAACATTATAATGAGATTTATAATATTAAAGATGCCCGTTTTTTTGCCATCGAATGCATCAATGATCAGCAGGTGATGCATGAGCTGATTGAATTTATAAAAAAATGGGCAGTATCCAAAGGAATGACCCGGCTGGTAGGGCCTTACGGATTTTCTGACAAAGACCCACAGGGTTTTATGATCGAAGGGTATGATCAAATGCCTTTAATTGCCACGAATTTCAATTTTCCATACATGGTTCAGTTATTGGAAAATGAAGGATTTTCAAAGGAGGTGGATTGTTTGTCATATAAAATGATGATCCCCGATACCATTCCTGAATTGTACGATCAGATTCTGCAACGCACACTGAAAAATCATAGGTTGAGACTGCTGGAATTTAAACACAAGCGCGACCTGAAGCAGTATATCGTCCCGGTATTTCGGCTGGTAAATCAAGCTTACAGCCCGATTTACGGTTTTGTGCCGCTGGACGAACAGGAAATGAAAGAAATGGCCGAAAAGTATTTTATGATACTTGACTGTGAATTCGTAAAAGTGATCCTCGACGAAAACAACGAAGTCGCTGCTTTTATTGTTGCCATTCCGAACATGAGCAAAGGAATTATAAAAGCCAAAGGGAAATTATTCCCGTTCGGATTTATCCATATTTTAAAAGCTGCCAGGAACACCGACCAGCTTGATTTATTTCTTGGCGCTGTGAAGGATAAGTATCGCAACCTGGGACTGGACGCCATGATGGGAAAAAGTGTCTTCGAATCAGCTTACAAAAGAAATCTCAAAATTATTGACAGCCACCTGATTTTAGAAAATAATGAGCTGATGAAGGCTGAAATTGAGAAACTTGGCGGTGTTGTTTATAAAAGATACAGGGTTTATCAGAAAAATATTTGATAAGTTTTCACAGTGTATAATCCAAATAATTTAGAAATACTTATACAATACTATTGAATTGTAAAAAAAAAGCCGGAGAAAACCGGCTTTTTTGAATTGGATTAATTTTTCACGCTACTATCATTTCAATTGAAAATGGATCGGTAACGTCATTTTGGAATTGGTGTTTTTACCATTTTGTTTTCCGGGTTTCCATTTTTTGTTCATCATTTTTACAACTCGCACTGCTTCTTCATCACAGCCACCGCCAATGCCTCTTTTCACGGTGACATTCGCGACGCTGCCGTCAGCTTTAACAGTGAATTCAATATAAACAGTACCTGAAATTCCTTTGGTTTTTGCCTCTGCCGGATAGACCAGGTGAAGTTTAATAAACGCGTCCATAGCCGTTTGTCCTCCAATAAATTCAGGCATTTCTTCAACAGCATTAAAAACTACCGGGCTTTGTTCTTCGGTATCATCAAGCTCAACCTTACGTTCCATAACAACACCGTGCGAAGGCATTACTTTCATGCACGACTTGTTACCGCTGGCAGATCCATACCCGCCTACTGCATAATCGCTCACGTTTTCCGGTAATGGCAGAGGCTGTTTAACGGTAGCCTGTTTGCCTCCTTTGTTTCTGACAATAGAATCTATGGCAATAAATGAGGTGTAGTTGGTCAGCAGGTTATATTTTAAACCCAGTCCGGTGATTTGTTCGGTAAGTTTGGGATCGTTGGCTGCATTGTTGAAATCGTCCAGCATCCTTATCTTTTGCCTTGCCCACAAATATTTCAGCGCCCTGTTCGAAGGTGATGCTTCGGCTTTGCTGACGTCCAGCACGTATTCAAAATCTTCCTTACCGCTTTTACCTGTAATTTTAATCTTTCCAGTTGGATTTCCTTTCCATTTACCGAAAATGATCACCGGCCGCTCGGCAAGCACATCGGGAACATTGGATGGTTCCAGATCATAAACGTCAAAACCTTCATACGTTACTTTTATATCCGTCAACACCGGGCTTTGAATATATGACCTGAATTTTTCTGCTTTAGCGTCAGCTTCTTCCTGTTTGGTTACAATAAATGATTCCCCCATACCTGCATGGGCAATGCCTTCAATCAGAAAACGGTTTACCGAAGATCCAATGCCAAAGGCAAAGAAATTGGCTTTGTTGAGGTTGTTTTGTATCAGTTCAAACGATTCTTTTTCAACATCCACATAACCGTCAGTGGCAATGACGAACGTTCTCGAAAACCCTTTTTGTTTTTCTACAGACAAGGCTTTTTTCAGGGCTGTCAGGAGTTCTGTACCGCCCGACCCTTGCTGTTCATCAATCATTTTTAAAGCCTTTTTCAGGTTTTCTTCGGTAGCAAAAACCGATTGCGGCATGAACATATTGGCGCATCCGGCAAACAACAATACATTGAACTTGTCCGTGGAACGTAGGTTTTTAATAAGGTTTTCCAACACTTTTTTAGACGTTTCAATCGGATAACCGTTCATGGAACCGGATACGTCCATGATGAAAATATATTCCCTGGGAGGTATCTGGTCAACGGTGGGTTTTGGAGGTGGCTGCACCATGGCCAGGAAAAAATTTTCGCCCGGGCTAACGTTTTTGTAAAGCAAGAGCCCTGATTCTATTTTGTTGTCCGCAAGGCGGTATTGCACAATCACATCACGGTTGCCCTCCGATGTTCCTGTGTTTTTTAATTTCAGCATGGCAGAAGCCGGATTCTCGTAGTTGATCGTCATCTCGTGCGACGGGCAGCGGACATCTTTTATCGGCATGCCGGCAGCGAGGTTGATCCCGATGTTGAAGCTATAGTCTGGCTTTTCACCGGCATGTGTGTATGGATTTGACACCCATTTGTCATTGGTAGAAGCAGTAGCTTCGGGTTTGTTTGAATAGCGCGGGCCGACGACAGTCGGATATACAAATTCATAAACACCTTGTTCAGGGATCAAAAGTTCGGTGTAACACATTTCAATACTGATGGTGTCGCCGGGCATGATGTTGGCGACATTCATCTGAAACACGTTGGGACGCTGTTGTTCCAGCAGGGACGCGTTTTTTCCTTCACTTTTGGCCTGGTCGTATTCCTGCCGTGCCTTCTGCTTTTCCTGAATTTTGGCCGTAATCAGCCGGTCGCCGACTTTCATTTTCATGCTGTATACGGCGGCACGCGTGGAAGCCGGGAAAATATAAATGGCTTCTATGACGTTTTTTCCACTGTTTACATACACCTGTTTCACGGTGACATCGGCAATAACACCGGCTATGTTCACATCGGCCGAAGTGGCTTTCAATGGCAACTGCTCGGTTTCGCTGCCTTCACTTTTTACAAAAAAGTAAGGCGACAATGTTTTGTCATCATCTTCTCCTGTTGTTTTAACAATCAGTGATTTGTTGTTTACCAAGGCCAGTTTGTCATTTGTTCTGTAACTAATTTGTGAAATGATGCTGGCCGGAATGATGAAGAAAAGAAACAGCAGTATGCAACTTACTGCCAGATTTTGATTGAAAAATTTTTGTGTTTTCATGGCTTTGGGATTTAAAATAATTAGTATCAGAAATTATTGAATGTGGTTAAGATGTTATTTTAAAATTTTTCCATAAAATTTTTTAATAAACTTAGTTGATGGCTGAAGATCAGATATTCGTGTTAATGAAACCGGCCATTCAAAATCAGTAAAGCGTACCATTATTCAAGTTAAAGGTGGCCGGATAGTTATTGTTTTACTTTCAATTGAAATTCTATGAATTCCTCCCCGGTACTTAAATTCAAATTATGCTTTCAGGTTTGAAATTGTATTTGGCTATACACATTATTTGTATTTTTACACAAATATTTTTGAATGGTACAGAATATCGAAAAAATCGAACAGTCACTCTCAAAAGTTCTGGCATACGCTGACAGCCACGATTACAAAGGCTATAACAAATACGATGCACTCGATAGTAAATTCCTCTGGTTTATGTCCTTTGGAAGCAAGTTTTTGCGCCTGTTATACAGCCAGGTGGTGATGCGTGCCCCGGTCAATATCAGGCCGCTGTTTTTTGTCCCCCAAACCCGCAATCCGAAAGGTATAGCACTGTTTTCACTGGCTTATATGAACCGCTACAAAGCACATGGGAATGCAAAAGATCTTGCAGAAGCCGAACTTCTACTTGATTGGCTTTTGCAAAATCCATCCAAAACAGAATGGGGAATGTGCTGGGGTTATCAGCACCCATGGCAGGATGTTGGCTTTTTTGCACCGGCCCACCTGCCCAACCGCGTGGTAACCTATTTTGTTACAACTGCTATGATGGACGCCTATGAAATTACCGGAAACGAAAAATACCTGCAAGCATCAGAATCTGCGCTTACATTTTTGTTAAAAGCTCCAAAAGTGCTGTACGAAGATGATACTATGAAATGCCTGAGTTATGTGCCTTCCGAAAAGATCAACTGGATCGTGATGGACGTTAGCATACTAACGGGATCTATCGTGGCGCGTGTAAATAAATATCTTAAAGATGAAGATCTTGCAAAAGAAGCGCGCAAACTGGTGAATTTTGTTGTCGACAAACAAACTGATTACGGCGCCTGGTACTACACGCATCCGGCCGGTGACCACCCGCGCAAACATGATAATTACCACACCGGTTATATTGTAGACGCTATCCTTGATTACATGGACCATTCCGGCGATCAGTCTTTTATGGAGCAATACCTGAAGGGCGTGAAATATTATAAAGAGAATTTGTTTTTACCCGATGGCGCGCCCAAATGGGCCAACGACAAGACGTATCCCTTTGATGTGCACGGATCCGCACAAGGAATTATCTCCTTTGTGAAAGCCTCAAGGTTTGATAAAAGCTATGTTGAACTGGCTGAAAAGATCGCCAACTGGGCCATAGATAATATGCAAAACCAGAAAAAAGGATTTTTCTACTATCAGAAAACGTCGTTATTCCGTAAACCTTATACACTGATGCGCTGGTCGTGTGGATGGATGGGCCGGGGACTAAGTGAGTTGGTAAATAGTAAATTATAATTAAATTCAGAATGCAGAATTCAGAATGCAGAATTCGGAATTGAGAATTCAGAATAAATTTGGAATTAAATTTAAATTTTATCTTTTATGGTTGATTTTGATTTAAAATTACGAACAAGAAAATTTGCGATTCAGGTTTTCAGGTTTGCTGAAAAAATGCCGAGAACCATTGGTAATGATATTGTTTCTAAACAAATCATTCGATCATCAAGTTCCGTTGCTGCTAATTACAGATCAGTTAATCGTGCAAAATCTCAGGCAGATTTTATTAATAAGCTGGTTATTGTCCAGAAAGAGGCTGATGAAACATTATTCTGGCTGGAATTTATATCTGATTTGGAAATTATTACAAATAAATTGGAATTAACCTCCCTGATGAATGAAAGTGAACAAATTTTATCTATTATTACAAAATCAATAATTACTTCAAAAAATAAATTTAAAAAATAGTTTGTTTTCAAAATTTCCCAATTAAAAAATAATTTACGTGTTAAAAATAATTCTGAAATTTGACTTCTGATCCGCCGCGGCGGACTGACTTCTGAAATCTAACTTCTGAAATCTAACTTCTGAAATCTAACTTCTGAAATCTGACTTCTGAACTAATATGAAAAAAGTCCTTTTTATAACATACTATTGGCCGCCGGCAGGCGGTGCGCCTATCAACAGGATACTGAAGTTTTATCAATACCTGCATGAGTTCGGCTGGGAACCTGTAATACTCACTACCGAAGGTGGCGACTTCCCTTTTGAAGATGAAAGTTTATTGAAAGAAGTTAAGCCGGAAACAAAGATATATCGATCTAAAGGCTTGAGCCTGCATAAAATCTTCAGCAAGGTGTCGCCGAAATCAAAAAAGAATTTTGTGCCTTATGGATTTACCGATGCCTCAAAAAGTTCGTTTATGGACAAATTGTCGCGCTGGGTGAAATACAACTTTATTCCGGATACACGCTTCCCCTGGTATTTCTCGACGGTGCGCAAGGCAGTAAAAATTATCAATGATGAAAAAATTGACCTGATCTTCAGTTCATCACCGCCGCAGACCAACCACCTGATCGCCCGCAAAGCTGCCAGAAAGACCGGCTTGCCCTGGGTTGCCGACTTCCGTGATCCGTGGACCGATGTGTTTTGGTTGCTGAATAATTCAATTCGCTGGAAATGCATACATAATATTGACAAACGAATTGAACGGAAAACCATTGCGAAAATGGATGCCGTGATAACTGTCGGGCCTTCACTTGTCGAAATACTTCAGCGCAAGACGTCCAAAAAGATCAACCTGATCAGCAATGGTTACGATGATAAATACTTTGCGGGCTTCCATTACAAACCCAATCAAAAATTCAGGATTACTTATGCCGGCAGCCTGAGCAAAGAGCAGGACCCTGTTTGTTTTTTCAATGCGCTGGAATTGCTGAAAGACAACAAGGATTTTTATGAAAATTCAGAATTGTTGTTTCTGGGCAATTTCCCCGTGTACCTCAAAGACCTGATTGAAAAATCATCGTATAAGGAAAAAACCATTTTTCTTCCGTATACTTTTTATACAGATTCTCTGGAAAGCATTGCTAATTCTGAATTGTTGCTCTTGATCGTCCCTAAAACCTCCGATAATAAATGCATCATCACCAGCAAACTTTTTGATTATATGGGAGCACAGCGGCCAGTGCTGGCTTTTGGCCCGACAGACGGTGATGCAGCTGTGATCCTAAGTGATGCGGGAGCCGGCGCCATTTATGATTATCCCGATAGCCGGAATGCGGCAGATTTTATTCTTAAGAATTTTTCTGCATGGAAAAACAAAGAAGAAAGTACATTGGTTCAGAAAGAAAAAATAGAACGCTTCACCCGCCGCAACCTGACCAAACAGTTAGCTGAAATTTTTGATAATGCCGTTAACTCCTGAGTTCAGCAATACCTCAATCCTAATTCTGCCCTGTCCGGCTGATCCGCCATCTGGCGGACGTTCAGGCGGGCTTCCTAATTCTGAATTCACATCCGCCGCGGCGGACTGCATTTTCACTTCTGCCTTCTAATTCTGCCTTCATAATTCTGAATTCATACTTCATACTTCTGCCTTCCTAAAATTCTATCCTATACGATGCCACCGGAATCAAAGGCAAATCCTGAATGTAATCAATCTCATTGGTGTATGGATTGAAGCGGATTCCGGCAATATTTTTCCGGTTCAGAATATTTCCCAGCTCAAACGAGAATTCATGAGAACATTTTTTTGCATTCAGCCGGTAACGTAAGCGGAAATCAATTTTGAAAAAATCTTTGGTCTTTTTTGTAAAAGCCAAAGAGTCAATATACACAGCACGGTGCTGTATAGCTGATTGTTCCAAATCAATAGGAGTGTAGCGCTGCCCGCCGATCTCAACAAGCTTTAAACTAAAACCGATGATGCTGTTTTTCTTCTTTCCGATCTTAAATTCTTTCCCGCCAAGCAAATTAAAAGCATAATTGCTGTTATACCTGGTGTTTCGTTTAACACCGTTTGCATCAAAATATTTTGAGTCGTACACCGAAGCGGTGAACAAAATATAATACCCGTGGCTTAGGAATTTTTCGACCGTCAGTTCCGTACCATAGTTTCTCCCGCTTCCTTTATTGACAAGGATTTTGTTGGCAAAGGCATTATCGGAATTACTGAAATTCACCAATGATAAAACCGGATTGTCAGTCGCAACAGGTATTTGCCGTAAATCCTGATAATAGATTTCTAATTTAGATCGCCAGAATTCTGAGAACAACCAGTCATAGCTTAGAACAGCCTGATAACTTTTTGTGAAGTCAAGAGAACTATTCGGGTGAGTGATCTCGCTGCCGGAAAGAACCTCCGCATAATATATTTGCGAAGGTTGTGTCTGTCCGTGAATCCCGAAGCCCAGGGTTAATGCGTGCCGGTTGTTTATGGCCCATCGGAATGCAAGCCGCGGCTCAAAACTCAACCGGCCGTTGTTCAGCAGGTACAAAGCATGAAATCCCGGAGTTACAGAGAATTTTTCATTGATGGTATACTTGTACTGCATATACGCCTGTAAGAGATTGATGCTGCCCTTGTAATCATTGACGGTGTGTTTGGTTTGTCCGCCATTGTATGTATAATAATAGGAGTTGTCTGTAAAATTCTGATTTTTGAAAATGATACCGGTCCTGATGATGTGCCTGACATTTATTTTGCTGTTGAACAACACCGACACGATATTATTTTGCTGGGTTGTTGACAACCTGTTCAGTTGATATACCTTGTAATCACTGCCTGTTGAATCTTCCTTATAATCGGGATTGAACCAGGACGAAGAAACAATGGTTTTAAAGTACGAACTTTTTCCTACGGGGCAGAACCATGTCAAGGCACTCACAGCGGTGCGCGAACCTGAAACATCACCAAAACGGTCGCCATCATTAACCCATTCGCCTGAATCTTTGGGAGCTTTGTAAATGGCTTTGCTGATGCCGCCAACACCGAACAAGGAAATGTACCCTTTCTTCAACGGAAAATTCAGTTTAAACGAAAGGTCCTGAAAATCGGGTGATGCGTCAACAATTTTTATCCCGATCAATCGTAATAAAGCCACCGTAGAATAACTGTACGAAGCCAGATAGGAAGCTTGTTTGCCTTTAACAAAAGGGCCTTCGGCGCCGACTTCCACGCCTCTTGCCCCGATCTGAGCGATGTATTCCCGCTTCTCATTATTTCCGTTCCGGAGTTTCAGGTCGAAGATGGCCGCCGTAGCATTGCCGTATTCCGGGGCAAAGGCGCCCGACAGGAAATCAGAATTGTCCAGAAGGTTGTTGTTGATCATGCTGATGGCGCCACCTGAGCTGCCAACTTCGGCAAAGTGGTTCGGGTTGGGAATTTCAACGCCGTCGAGCCTCCATAAAATTCCCATTGGAGAATTTCCCCGGACCACGATATCGTTGCGTTCGTCGGAAGCCACAGAAACACCTGCAAAATTTGAAGCCATGCGCGAAATATCGCCCCATGCGCCGGCATATTTGTTGGTTTCTTCCACAGAAAACTGCCGGGTGCTGATCACCGACATCTCATTGATGTTGTTTTGTTTCTCGTTTTTTGCGGAGATGACCACTTCGTTGCTGGTATATATTTTTTCATGGAGCCCGATGTTTAAAACCATTTCATGTGCTGAGCTCACCTCAATATTGTTCAACACGTATTCATCATAACCCAAAAAGGACACTTTCAGGCTTTGCCGGCCTATCGGAACATTTTCCAGGCGAAATTTTCCATTTAAATCTGTGGTGGCTCCTTTAATAGGGTTTGAGTTGACTAATATTACGTTTGCCCCGGGCAGCGGTGCTTTCGTTTCATTGTCGGTAACAGTTCCGCGTATGGTTTGAAATAAATTCTGGGAAAACCCTGAGCACGAAAGAAATAATAACAGAAAAAGAAAAATTACACGGGTTTTCATTGAAATAGTCAGGAATTTGCCAATCAAAGTTAATAAAAAACTACGATTTTTTAGCTGATAAATAAATTCTGTATAATTTAGTAAAAAAAACGGTATGAAAAAAATAGGATTAATAAGTCTTGTAATACTTATTACTGTAAGTGCATGTAAAACGTCTCAAACAAGCAAAAGCGGCGATGCCGAGAAAAAATTTGTTTCCACGTTCCTTACTTATATGGATCATGAAAAAGGCCCCTTGCGGGATGAGATGATGGCGTGTATCTCGCCCACTTACATTAAAGATAACGGGATTAACACCAAGACGATGAAAGTCAATAATTATTCGATATGGGGCTTTAATATTGATTATTACGTGGCTGCTGACGGCATGGTAGTTACCAAAGTCTGGGGCGAAGAAAAAAAATGGATCCACCAGCTTGAATTTAAAGTGGTAAAAGAAAAGGGTCAATTGTACCTGATGCCTTCGAGACATAGCGATGCATATATTGATCCGTGGTTTGCTGCAAAGACATATGTAAAGGAATAAGAAGAAGTCAAAGTCAGAATTATGAAGTCAGAATTAGGAATCCGTTGTGGCGGATTACGATTGAGGCTTTGGGGCGGAGCAGAATAATTTTTGGTGCTGAAATGAGTTGTTGATTTTTTTTGAATTACTTGAATGCTTGTTGGCGGATATTAGGATTTTTAATGAAAATATGATACTAAATGGTGAATAAAACGTACCAACTATTGGTATGATTTGTTTACTTTTAGTGATGGGATAAATTAGTTAGTGCCAATGCTAAAAAAAACAATTATGAAAAAGAATTTAATCTTTGTTTTGGCTTTCTTCCTACTAATTAAATTAGGTCATGGTCAAAAGGATTGGCGTTGTATAATTAATTTCGAGAATTATTTATATTGCTATGAAGACACCTTAGTGGTTGATAATGGCAATAATCATAATAATGATTGGGAAATCGGTCAACCTAATAAAACAACATTCCAAAGCGCTTATTCAGCACCTAATGCTATTGTGACAAAACTTGATACATCTTATTCAATTAATGACACTTCTTCTTTTATTATTCTCCATGTTGCAGATATGGCACTAAATGATTATGGGACAATGTGGATTGATGCCGTTTATAGAATCAATTCGGATACTTTGACAGATTATGGAACGATTGAGTTTTCTCCTGACAATGGATTAACTTGGATTGATCTAATGACTGACACAGTTTATTCGCAACAGGGAATATATCATTGGACTAACGTAAAGCCAGTATTTTCAGGTAATTCTTCAGGGTGGCAATCGTTTGATTTATGGATAACAGATCATAATCATACATTCAATTTAATCTTTGGCGACACTGTTTTGTTTAGATTTACATTTATAAGTGACAGCATTCAAACTTATAAAGATGGATGGATGATTGACGATATTGATATTAATGATTGGTACGAAGGCATTCCTGATCTCAATTCCATGCAAGGAAATATAATTATTTATCCAAACCCGATTTCTTCACAAGCCGTTTTCACATTCGACTACCCCTTGAAAGATGCAACTCTAACGGTTTATAATCTATTAGGACAAAACGTAAGACAATTAAAAAACATCAATGGTGGAAAAGTCATTTTTAATAGCTATAATTTATCAAATGGACTTTATTTTATACGGGTAACAGAAAACAATAGAGTAATAGCGTCTGACAAAATAGAAATAAAAGAATGAAAAAAGCACAGGCACTAACAGGCATCTGCTTTCAGTGGCGAGACAGTGCATCTTGACAGGCATGTGATTATTTATTATATTTGTGAAGCCCGACAGTGAAGGGAATTTAAAATCGCCACCGAAAAGCAGCTGCCGGAACGTTAGTGTTTCTAATAACGTAACTCGTCAGACGGCAAATCAAACTAAAAATTATCGTAACTTTGGGTAGAAAAATATGAGTAACGCAAAAATATCCATACGTTTTTTTGACGACCGCGAAGTGCGTGCCGTTTGGGACGAGCAAAATGCCAAATGGTGGTTTAGTGTGTTGGATATTGTAGCGTTGCTTACCGGCCAGGAAGATTACACTAAAACCCGCAACTACTGGAAATATCTTAAACCCAGATTACGCAATAGGAACGAAGTGAACTATTGAGTAGTGCGTAAGATTGTGCGCAGAATCTGGGTAATCCCGACTTAGTAAATGTTACTGGCAATTTTAATTGCCGATAAACCTGTCACGTACGCGCAATGCCAGGATTACATTTACTTTGTCGATTCCGCATTAAATATTCACGCCTAAAGCCATTTAAAATCTGTTTGTTAGTCTTAATTGTTCCTAATGCTACGCATTAGAAAATTTTTAATGCGAAATTTGGATTAAAGCCAAACTGAAAAAAGAAAACAGCGAAGTGGTTAGTGCCACTACCCAGTTGAAATTCCTTGCCCCCGACGGTAAAAGGCGTTTAGCCGATATGCTGGATTACAACGGTATTATAGCCTTAGGCAAAGAATTCCCGGGTAAAAAGGCCAACCGCTTTATTGAGTGGTTTACATACAGTGATGAAAGCATTGACGGAAAAAGCAAAACAAAAGCATATGCACTGTTTGAAAGTTCGTTTATCAACAGCATAGAAGTTGGCACCACCAAAGGTTTGCAACAAATACATGCTTATTTGTTTGGCGGATTGTATGATTTTGCGGGGCAAATCAGACAAAAAAATATTTTAAAAGATGGTTTTCATTTTGCCGTATCACGCTTTTTAGGCGATACATTGAAGCAAATAGAAGCCATGCCCGAAACTACTTTTGACGAAATCATCGACAAATACATAGAAATGAATATTGCCCACTCTTTTATGGAAGGCAATGGCCGAAGCACCAGAATATGGCTGGATCTGATTCTAAAAAAACGCCTCAAAAAATGCGTTGATTGGAGTATAATAAGTAAACGGGATTACATGAACGCCATGATGCTAAGCCCAACCCAAAGTAGTGTTTTAAAATCTCTTTTGAAAAAAGCGCTCACCACCAAAATAAACGACCGCGAACTATTTATGAAAGGGATTGACTATTCGTTTTACTACGAAGAAAATGAATAATAAAAAGTGTATAGTTTAACACTGTATCAGTTCAACTGCGGATCTATCGGGTAGTTTACCCATTCGGCATATTCCTTTCCCAACAGCTTTACCGCATTTTTCCATAGGTTTTCCGGTGGGTTTTTAAGCAAAAAATCAACATTGGTGTTGGCAACCACCCAGGAATGTTCTTTTAGCTCCTGGTCAAGCTGTTTGGGCTCCCAGCCCGAATATCCGATATAAAAACGGATGTCATTTTTTGTAAGAATGTTGTTTTCGATCAACTGGTTCACAACCTTGATATCACCACCCCAAAACAACCCGTCAATAATTTTTATGCAGTTTTCAATCAGATCGTTTCGCGTATGTATGAAAAATAAACTATCGGTTTTTACAGGGCCTCCAAGAAAAACATTGCAGTCAAACTCTTCCGAAACATGAAAAGATTCATCATTGATGATTTCAGAGATCTTTATGGTGGTGGGTTTGTTCAACACAAGTCCGAAAGTCCCGTCTTCATTATGTTCCGCAAGCAGGACGATGGACCGTTTAAAATAAAAATCTTTCAAAAATGGCTCTGATACGAGTATTTTACCTTGTGCCGGACTGATTATTTGAGTCATTATTCTGTTTTTTAAGATTTTTTAAAGTGCAATTCTAACAATTAATAATTTATTAAACGTTATTTTTGTGCATTAATTTGGCTTTTTACGATCAAAAATAATACCAGCGCCATGCCTCCTGCAAACCATAATAATAAGTTCAAAGAGCTCCGTGAGCGGTTTTCGTATTTTACCTATGAGCGCTTTGAATACGCCACCGGGCGCGATTCTTTGGAGGTGAAATATACTTTTAACCTTTCGGGAATATATACCTTTACACCCACACTTCGCATTCCATTCCGCAATTTTTTTAATATTGAAAACATATCGCCGGCTGTCCTGGAAAATATTATTTTCCATATCGGCATGGTGGAACTTGTCAGCTACTGGAAAGCAGCCTGTGCGCCTTTAGTAATTGTAAAACCTTTTAAATTAAACGAGCAGCAGGTAAAATGGTGGAAAAACATCTATTTTTCAGGGCTTGGAGAGTTTTTTTACCTGAATGGTATTAATACCGATGTTGAAAATTTCATGAATATCAAAAGTGAAAGTGACGCGGAACTTCAAAAGTTTTCAATGCCACTTGACGATGCCTATATTGTGCCCGTGGGAGGAGGGAAAGACTCTGTGGTTACCCTTGAGTTGCTGAAAGGTAATTTTGCGATCACACCGCTGGTCATTAACCAAAGGAAGGCTACTGCGGAATGCATTCAAACCGCCGGATTTTCTTCTGAGGACAGCATTGAAATTTTTCGTGCCATCGACCCGCTCTTACTTGAACTTAATAAACAGGGCTTTTTGAACGGGCATACACCTTTTTCGGCATTGCTGGCTTTTGTGAGTATGCTTGCCGGAGTTATATCACGTAAAAGGAATATCGCACTTTCAAATGAGGCCAGCGCCAACGAAACCACGGTGATCGGGCAGGAGATCAATCATCAATATTCCAAAAGTTTTCAGTTTGAAAAAGATTTCAGGGAATATGTCGCGGCATATATCAATGAGGACCTGAATTATTTTAGTTTTTTACGGCCGCTGCATGAAATTCAAATTGCCTGTCTTTTTTCGAAGTTTCCGCAATATTATAACATTTTTAAAAGCTGCAATGTTGGCAGTAAGACTGACATTTGGTGTTGCAACTGTCCGAAATGCCTTTTTTCATTTATCATTCTTTCGCCTTTCATCCCGTCCGCAACCTTGACCGGAATTTTCGGGGAAAACCTGCTTGACAAACCGTCTTTAATTTCTGTTTTTAACAAGCTGACAGGAACTGATCCGGTAAAACCATTCGAATGTATAGGAACTGTGGAGGAGGTAAATATTGCCCTTGCCATGACGTTGAACAGTTACAAAGGACCGTTGCCCGCATTGTTGAAAATTTTTGCGGAAAACCCGCTTTTTGAAAAATTCAGAAATGGCACACCGGATAAATGTCTGAGAACTTTTGACAATGAAAATTTCCTTACAGCCGAAGAATTCCGGATCATCAAAAAAGCGTTATCATGCTGAATAAGCTAAAAGAATATTTTGCAGGAAAGAAAATCCTGGTGCTGGGCTTTGGTGTTGAGGGGCAATCCACCTACCGCCTGTTGCGAAAGATCTTTCCCGACGAGGTGTTGCATATCGCTGATATGAATGAAGGCCTTTTAGAACTGGAACCGATCCGTATAGATTTGCCTAAACTCAATTTACAACTCGGCCCGGATTACCTGAAAAATATCGGGAATTATGACGTGGTGATCAAAGCTCCGGGAATTTCACTGAAAAATATTTCAACTGCTGATTTTTCAAAATTCACCTCACATACTGAATTATTTATCCGTTTTTTCAGGGATCAGATCATTGGCATCACTGGTACCAAAGGCAAAAGCACCACGTCAAGCCTGATCTATCATATCGTTAAAACGCATGACGAAAATTGCCTGCTCGTTGGTAATATCGGCATCCCGCCTTTCGACTTGTTGGAAAATATCAATAAAGATACTAAAATTATTTTCGAGTTATCTTCACATCAGCTGGAACAGGTGCGGGTTTCGCCGCATATTGCCATACTGCTTAATTTGTACGAGGAACATCTGGATCATTACAAAACTTTTGAAAATTATCAGAAAGCGAAATTCAATATATCCTTGTTTCAGGATAGTAATGACTTTTTTGTTTTTAATGCGGATGATCCGCGCATTGAAACATTGATTTCTGAAGCGTCGCTGAAAAGTAAATTAATGAAATTTTCCTTGACACATAAGCCTGAAAAGGGTTGTTATGTTTATGATAACAAAGTTTATTATCAGGATGCTGAGGTTGTTGAAATTCTTAATAAAACTGAATTTTCCAATCTGATTGGCGAACACAACCTGCTTAATATCATGGCTGCTGCTTGTGCGTCCCTGATATCGGGCATTCCTGCAAAGGCTGTTGCATCAGCTGTAGAAAGTTTCAGGCCGTTGGAGCATCGCATCGAGTTTGTCGGAAAATATGATGATGTTTTGTTTTACAACGATTCTATTTCAACCATTCCCGAAGCAGCGATTGCGGCTGTAAAAGCGTTGAAAAATGTGGATACGCTTATTCTGGGCGGCTTCGACCGGGGAATTTCTTATGATTCCCTTATTGATTTTCTGAGTAAAAGTCCGGTCAGCAATTTGGTTTTTATTGGAGACGCAGGCAAACGGATGTTGGGAATTTATCAATCCGGAGGCTTCACTGGAAAAAATACCTTGCTGGCCTCTGATTTTGAAGAGGCGGTAGTTTTTGCCAAAAGGATTACTGAGAAAAATAAAATCTGCCTGTTATCGCCTGCGGCTGCAAGCTATGATATGTTTAAAAACTTTGCGGAGCGGGGGGCAAAATATAAACAATTAGTAAGAAAATGAATTCCTACTAATTGTTTTTTATGAAATTAAAACCAGGTATTATTCTTTTTTAGCCGTTTTTTTTGCTTTTGGCTTTTCAGCAGCATCATCTTTGGGCTCGGCTTTTTTTGCCGGAGCTTTTTTCTCGGCTGTTTTTTTTACTTTTGGTTCTGCAGTTTCTGCTTCAACGGTTTTAGGTGCAGTTTCTTTTTTTACTTTCTTTGCCTTTTCTTCAACGACAACCTGTGGTTCTATAGCTTCTTCAACTTTTACTGCTTTTTTTGTTTCTTTTGCTACTGGTTGGGCAACAAAAGCGTTCTTTTTTTTCTTAGGCCTTCTAACGCCGTAACTGCCAATCCAGATTTTTCCTTTTTTTGATTTTTTATCTCCTTTTCCCATTCTATTATTTTTTTTAGTTATTCGTGGTGCAAAAATATAAAAAATGCTTCATCATCTGCAATTTATTTTAAAGCCCTGATTTTTTTTGAACTCTTTTTCAATGGCTTCGGCACCTTTAATGGAATTTTTGAGCCATTGAAGTTTGATATCAGATTTCTCTTTATCGGAAAGCTGCCAGTGGACTTCAGAATTTCTCAAACGGGAGGTAATACTGAAAAGGCAGATAGCTGCAGAAACAGAGATGTTAAAGCTCTCTGTAAAGCCATACATGGGTATTTTGACATACGCGTCTGCATGATCCAATACTTCACTGCTAAGCCCGCGCAATTCGGTGCCGAAAAACAAAGCCACCTTATTATTTAGCGGAAGCTGGTCGATTGCATAATCATTTTTGTGTGATGATGTAGCGACGATCTGATAACCTTCTTTTTTTAAATTCCGGATGCAATCAGCGGTATTGTTCTCTTTTTTATTGTATCTGTTTAGGTTAATCCATTTCGATGAGCCAAGCGCCACATCAGGATTTACTTCGTACTTATTTTCATTTTCAATAATATGCACATCCTGCACGCCGAAACACTCGCACGAACGCAGCACAGCGCTGGCATTATGAGGCTGGTAGATATCTTCAAGTGCGATGGTGACATAGCGGGTACGGGAATTTATTATGTTATTGAATTTCTCGATCCTGTTCTCTGTAGCAAAGCCGCTGAGGTACTCAGCAAGCAATACGTTGTAATCTTTTTTTATCATAATCAAAAAAAAAAGTCCCGAATTGCTTCGGGACTTTTTACAGCTTGAAACAATGTTACTTAACTTTTGAAGCTAATTCGTTACCAGCTTTGAATTTTACCACTTTCTTGGCAGCGATTTTAATTTCTTTGCCAGTCTGAGGATTGCGGCCTTTTCTTGCAGCTCTTTTAGCTACTGCGAAAGATCCGAAACCTACTAAAGCTACTCTGTCGCCTTTTTTCAGGGCTACTGATGTTGCTTTAATGAAAGCGTCTAATGCTTTTTTTGCATCAGCTTTGGTTAATTTGGCTTCTCCAGCCATTGCATCAATTAATTCTGCTTTGTTCATGTTTAAAATTTTTTAATTAAATGTTAATAAATTTAATTAAGTTAATAATGGTGCAAATATAAGCATAAATAATAAGAATGCAAGTTTTTTTTCTTAAAAAGCCTGATTTTGTTAATAAATTGCCATTTTTGTTAAAAACTATGCCCAAGAAACAAGGTTTAGAGCATTTTTGAATGGCAGATTAGCCTGCTTTCCAAAGGTTATTGAGTTTGAACCCTCTGAGTAACTCGTCAATCTTCATTATTTTTTTCCCTGACAGCTGTATCTCTTTAATGTCAATGATTCCATCAGAAGCATATATCTGAAGGTACTGTTTATTGTCAGTTTCAAGATAGCCAGGGGAATAATTATGAGCAGTGACAGTATATTCAGAGCGATAAATTTTAAATGGTAAAATTTTGCCATCAGGATCGGTAAATTCACTGTAAGCCCCTGGTACGTAGCTTAATCCTCTTATCAGGTTGTGAATTGAAATTACAGAACTTTGCCAGTTGATCCTGCAGTTTTCTTTTAAAATTTTGGGAGCTTTTCTTAAAAATGTTGCGTTTTGGATGGCTTTTTCCTGCTCTACAGCTTGGTAATTGCCATGTATAATGCTGTTAACAGTATCAGAAACCAAACCGGCGCCGGAAATTTTCATTACTTCGTAAAGCTTGGTGGCGTTGTATTCTGGCAGTATTTCAATGGTTTTCTGAAAAAGGATTTTTCCTGCATCAATTTTATCATTCAACAGAAAAGTGGTCAACCCTGTTTGTGTTTCTCCGTTTATGATGGCCCAGTTAATAGGTGCGGCACCCCTGTATTGAGGTAACAGTGATGCATGCAGGTTGAAAGCGCCCAGTTTGGGAATATTAATGATGCTGTCGGGAATTTTTCTGAATGCAACCACGATGATCAGATCGGGTGATAATTGTTTCAAGGTGTCAATAAAAACTGGGTCTTCAAGATTTTCGGGTTGAAGTACCGGAAGGTTATGGGCAACGGCAAATTTCTTTACCTCTGATTCGTGGATTTTAAGCCCTCTGCCGGCGGGTTTGTCCGGAACGGTAACAACAGCAACGATATTATATGCTTCTGCCAGGAGTTGATCAAGCGATGCAACAGCTATTTCTGGCGTACCCATAAATACAATGCGTACTTCTTTCATCACAAGGTAATTTACGAGTTATCAGTGCGGGATACTTTATCGCGTAATAGCAGCATTTTTATGGCGGCGGCCGCGGCTTCCACACCTTTGTTCCCATGTTTTCCGCCGGCGCGCTCCATGGCCTGCTGGAAAGTATTGGTAGTTAAAACACCAAAAATCACAGGAACATTAAAGTCTGAATTAAGCCTTGCAATCTGCTGGCTGACGGCCTGGCAGATGAATTCAAAATGACGTGTCTCGCCTTGAATTACGCAGCCCAGGCAAATCGCAGCATCCACATTTTTGTATTCGATGAGGTATTGTGCCCCCAGCGGGAGTTCAAAGCTGCCGGGAACGTGGTGGATGATAATATTTGTTTTTTTTATGCCCTGGCCGATAAGTGTATCTACAGCAGCCTTGCATAAGGATTCCGTGATTTCAGGATTCCATTCGGAAACTAAAATACCTATAGTGGTATCCTTTGATAATTTTTCGGTGATCTTCTTGAATTCGGAAAGGTTTTTCTTTTTCAGTGCCATCAGGTGTTATTTGCTTTCCTGCATGCCTTTGGCATAGGCAATATATTTCTCGATATCGCGCGCTTCGTAGCTTTTAAAATGTTCCTTCTGGATTTTGGTGTAAATTTCAATGGCTTTGTCCCACTGTTTGAGGCTTTCATATGCCCAGCCGGCTTTTAATAAAAACATCGGTGCCGTAAAATCATTGTTGTCTTTTTCAAAAGCTTTCTGATAGTACTCAATTGCTTTTTCGGTCTGACCGAGTTCCATATAAGCATCGCCAATGGCGCCGATAGCCATAGGAGCTACAATATGATCGTCCGAGTCAAAATCTTCCAGGTAGTCAATGGCAGTTTGGTATTCGCCGGTTTTCAGGTAGCAGATCCCAAGATAGTAACGTGCCAGGTTCCCCTGTTTGGTTGAACCGTAATCTTCCACGATCTGTAAAAAACCGGGGTTGGTACCGTCACCGTTAATGGCAAGTTGAATAGAATCTTTTTCAAAATATTGTTCTGCATAAAACATCACGGACTGGGCTTCCCGTTCTTTTGGCCCACGTACAAATTTATTGTATGCGAAAACGCCACCAACAACCACAATGATTCCTAACAGTATATAAAATAAAAGATTTTTATTTTTTTCAAGAAACTGTTCGCTTTTGCCTAATGCACTTTCAACTGCTAATATTTTATCTTCTGTTTTGTCAGCTTTTTTTGCCATATCCTTATGAATTTTAGAGGTGCAAAGATAGTTTTTTTTTATATTATCTATAAATTTAATAATTTTTTACAGCAGAATTATTTATTGATTTTGTGCAAGTCATAACTTTCAACAGATGTCTCATTTCCTTCAATATTGATGCTGAGTTTTTCCGGCGTTTTCAGGATATAGGTGATTTTTTTCTCCTCTTTATTTGAAGGATTTTCAAAAATGATCCTGCCTTTTTTAATATCGGTGAGCTTGAAAATACTCAGGTTGCCCTGGGCGTTTATGTTGCTTTTGGTGGACAAATAAATATATTGTTTGTTTGGTTTGATACTCATTACATCATAGAGTACGGTATCGCCCGAAACCATCATGATGCTTTTACCGGAATAGGTTGTGTCGTTATCTTTTTTCCAGTTTTCGCTGTAAAAATAGTTATAGGTACGAATTTCCCACCGGCCAATGAGCCATTCCATTTTTTTAAAAGATGACGTTTTGTTTTTTCCAAGTTTGAGCGATGTATTACAGGAAACAAATGTGATCAGTAAAACTGAAAAAAATATCAATCGTTTCATAACAGCCTTATTTTATCTGACCATAAAATTAATGGTTATTTTTGTAAAAAAAGATCCGTTATGAAAAAGATATTAAATCCTTACCAGGGTATGCCCGGATACAACTGCTTTGGCTGTAGTCCTGATAATGAGGTGGGTTTGCAGATGGAGTTTTATGAAGAGGATGATTTTATTTGTTGTGAATGGATGCCGGCTGATCCGTTCCAGGGATATAAAGGAGTGCTCCATGGCGGGATCCAGCAAACACTAATGGATGAAATTGCCAGTTGGGTTGTCCAGTTAAAACTTAAAACTGCAGGAGTCACTTCACGAATGGAAACCCGTTTTATCAGGCCTGTATCGATTGATTCCGGGCCCTTACATCTTAAAGCCCGGCTCAGTTCAATAAATAAAAAATTTGCAGGTATAGATGTGGAGCTTTACAACAACAGCCAGGTTTTGTGTGCAAAAGCATTCGTGACATATTTCACGGTGGATGAAGAAGATGCACGGGAGAAGTTTTTTTATCCGGGACCTGAAAGTTTTTTTAAAAGATAAACTTCTATTTGAAACATTAACATTTTATTATGTTAGCGAAACCTTTATTGTTCATAAATTTGTCCTTAAAATATTTTAATGAAAAAACGAATTTTTATTACGATAATATGCGTTGGATTTTCAATAATCCTTGCCAGTTGGGGATGGCGTGGACATGAAATAATCAGCAACAATATTTCTTTATCGTTCTTCGATCAAATGGCTCAGTTCAGCTCATGGCCCTCTTATCTTGCTGATCATGCATCGGATGCGGATGACCGTAAAGCCACAGACCCGACAGAAGCGCCAAAACATTATATTGATATTGACAATTATAATGAGTTTTTGACAAATCACAGAATTCCGCAAACGCTGGATTCTGTCATCGCCATTCATGGTAGTTCATTTGTATATAATGAAGGCATACTTCCCTGGGCGACTTTAGCTACTTATGATTCCCTGAAAAATGCTTTTATCCGTTCAGATTTGAATAAGGCCATGTTTCATGCCGCCGACCTGGGGCATTATGTTGCCGACGGCCATATGCCGTTGCATATTACAAAAAATTATGATGGCCAATATAGTGGAAATGATGGTATTCACTCCCGTTACGAATCGACTATGATCAGCGGGTATTATTCACAAATCATCTATACCGGTGATACGGTAAAAATTATTCCTGATGTCAATCAATATGTGTTCGACTATATCTATAACAACAACAAGTACGTTGATTCGGTGATGCTGGCCGATAATTACGCATACGGGCAGTCTTCTAATTATTATTCGACAACTTATAAGGCGGCCTTATGGAGTAAAACTAAAAATTTCACTATTCTTATGTTTAAAAATGGTTCCCATGCATTGGCGGAACTTATTTACAATGCCTGGGTTGAAGCCGGCAGCCCGGATATCAGCACCCTTGGCATCGCAGACCATAATCAGGGCAGGGATGGTTTGCAAACCTCACCAAATCCTTTCGGTGTTTCAACGAAGATAAGTTTCACATTAAAGGAACGTAGCGAAGATGTCAATCTGAGCGTCTATGATTCATATGGCCGCCAGGTATCTGTTTTATTTGAAGGTGGGAGTGAAGCAGGCACTCACGATATCATGTGGATTCCCGGGCATATTGCTGATGGGATATATTATCTTGTATTGAAAAATGGCAGCCAGGATGAATTTCAGAAGATGGTTTTTATTGAATAAAAAATTAATTTTCAATCTCTATAAATTCATCGGTACCACCAAGTCGTTCTAATTCAGTCCCGAACGGCATTTTCAGATAAGGGATGATGGCCTGGTCATAATTAGCAACGGTGTTTACGTCCATAATTTTACTGGTATGCGGATCGTCTACGTAATCCTGTGTTTCGGTGCCTGAAAGAAACCTCCAGCCACTGTCGTTCTTATCCGCGGGTTTTTCGCGGTACATAAAACCTACTTTTTCGCCATCCACCGTTATTTTGTTTGATACCATACAAAATCCCATCGGGGTTATCAGGTCCTTTATTTGTTCGATGGGTATTTTAAAATTGTTTTCATTCATAATATTGAATTTTAATATTTTTTAATTCCGTTGAAATTTTTTTGGCCTTCGGTGCCGGCTGACAGAATGAATGGTGCGTTTTTTAAATTCGTCGGAAAGGATGCTGATGTTTCCATCAACCTCCAGCATGGCCAGATCCACTTTTCGTATTTCAGACACTCCGTGTTCCCTCATGGCTTCTTCAAGTTCTTCGACTGTGATGCGCGTTTTTCGTAGGTTGTCATTTTTGATTTTTCCTTTGTAAACAAGCAAAACTTCTTTTCCTTGAACAATATAACCGAGTTTAGGAAAATTATATAACAAGTATTTTATACCGTAATTTAATAAGAAGAGCGTGGCAGCTGCGGTTAATCCACCCCACAATGTTGTATTGTCACCCACCATGGCATTCTGCACGGCATTGCTGATTAGCAGCACAAACACCAGGTCAAACACCGAAAGCTGCGCCAGTTCTTTTTTCCCGAAAAGCCGCAGAAACAGAATAATAAAAACATAAATTACAGCCGTACTCCCGACAATTAGTAAATAGTCTTTCATAATTTCAAATTAGTACACAAATATAGTGATAGTTTTGCCTATGTAACAAATGAAAAGGGAGGAAAACAAGCTCACTAATCAATGATTTTTCCTTAAGCTTGAACCCCTTTTTATTACAAACAAAGCTTTCAGGGCTGAAGCCCCTGTTGTGTGGGTTTCTATAACGCCGGCCTAAAGGCCGGCGTTATTCCGGACTTAAGCATGTCTTTCTGGCAGCCCCTATACCATGAGGGTTTCGATAACCCCGGCCTGAAGGCCGGCGTTGTTCCGGGCTTAAGCTTGTCTGCCGGGACAGGCAGGTCTCTTATCATAAAAACCACTAATAATCCGGACTTTAGTCTACGATAGGTGTTGTTCAGGTTAAATTATTTGAAAAATACCGCGAGCCATATGCATTTCGGCCGGGAGGAGGTATAAATAACTTTATGCCTGTGGTGTGCGGGGATCAACAGGTAATCACCTTTTTTCAATAAAATGATGCGCTTGTTTTCAAACTCCAGTTTCGCCCTGCCTTCAAGTAAAAGTACCCATTCATTTTCTTTTTGGTCATACCATCCTTCTGCCGGGGAAATCTGTCCCGAAGAATTGATCTGCTCGATCTTGATGTTATTACCTTTAAACAGCGTATTGAAAATTTCTTCTTTGGATCCTGTATCAGTAATAGAGAAAATATTTCCTTCGGTAAATTCCATATCCTTATAAATAATCGTCAATGATCCCTTTACCCTGTCGGACGAGTTCAGGTTCGCCCGAAGTACAGTCTATGACTGTGGAAGCTTCATTATCGCCATAGCCTCCGTCAATAACAATATCCACCAGCTTCTGAAATTTTTCATGAATGAGTTCGGGATCTGTGGTGTATTCAATGATTTCATCCTCATCGCGTATGGATGTGGAAGCAATGGGGTTGCCAAGCATGCGGACCAGTTCCCGGGCGATATTGTTGCCGGGTACACGTATACCTATGGTTCTTTTTTTACTGTGAAAAATTTTTGGGACATTGTTGTTAGCTTCCAGAATGTAGGTGAATGGGCCGGGCAGGGTTTTCCGCATGAGTTTGTAAACCTGGTTAGGTATGGCTTTGGTGTATTCTGAAAGGGTGCTCAGGTCGTAACAGATAAATGAAAAATTGGCTTTTTCAAGGTTGATGCTTTTGATACGGGCAATGCGCTCAAGGGCTTTTGGTTTGTAGATATCACAAGCCAACCCATATACGGTGTCTGTGGGATAAATGATGATGCCACCGCCCGCAAGGCAGTCGACAGCCATTTTCATCTGTCGTTCCGAAGGATTCTGAGGATGTATTTTTAATAACATGACGTATTCAATGAAAAATGGGTAAGCTACTTATATCGCACCGCTACAACCGCTTACCCTTGCTGCCTTCCGGACCTGGGGGAGTTCACAGGAGCTGGTCGTATAAGACTTACCCGCTGCAAAATTAAAAAAAAATCGAGAAACTGCACAAATAATATTATTTTTGTTCGTATAAATTAAAAAATATGGAAATAAATAACGAAACCGGTATTGAAAATAAGCCTGTTAAACATACAAAGGAATTGTTTAAAAACACGCTTTATTATGGCCTTATGCTGGCGGGAGCCATGATTCTCCTGGATCTGCTTAGTTACACATTTGATTTTTCCGGACTGGGAATGTTTTTTGGCTTTGTTATGCTGGTAATAATTCTTGCCATATATATTGGCTTTTTTATTTGGGCTGGAAGAACATACAGAAATAAATTTTATAACGGTTATATAAATTATGGTAATGCTTTCGTATTTTGCCTGCTGATGGCTGTTGTTTCTGTTCTTGTTCTGGCGTTATATTATTACGTTTTTTATAGTTTTTTCGATCCGGAACGGGCTGCAAATGAAACACAGAAAGCAATAGAGATGATACAAAATAATGATTTTATCCCCGACGAAAATAAAGAAGAGGCCATTCAAGGTATGATGGAAAAGATGACAACAGCAAAAATTGTTACCAATACGCTGATAAGCAGCTTTATTCGCGGAGTTATTCTTGGTGCGATTGCTGCTTTGTTTATCCGTAAGAGAGAAAAGATCAATGATGTTGTATTATAATTAACCGTTCCATGGATTTATCAGTTGTAATACCGTTATATAACGAGGAAGAATCACTGCCGGAATTGTGTGCCTGGATAAAAAAAGTTGTTGAAGAACAGCAATATTCTTATGAAATCATTCTTGTGGATGATGGCAGCAGCGATAATTCATGGGCAATTATTGAAAAAATCAATACCGAAAACTCCAATGCAAAAGGCATCAGGTTTCGCAGAAACTATGGAAAATCTGCCGCACTGAACGTGGGTTTTGAAGCTGCACAGGGTGATGTGGTGATCACCATGGATGCAGATTTGCAGGATAGCCCTGATGAATTACCAGGGTTGTATAAAATGATAAAAGAAGACGGCTACGACCTGGTATCAGGCTGGAAAAAAGTAAGGCATGATCCTTCACTAACCAAGAATCTCCCGTCAAAATTATACAACTGGATGACCAGCAAAATGTCGGGAGTTAAGCTTCACGATCATAATTGCGGCATAAAAGCGTACCGCCGGAATGTGGTAAAAAGCATTGAAGTTTATGGTGAGATGCACCGTTACATCCCGGTCATCGCCAAATGGGCCGGTTTTAAAAAGATCGGAGAAAAAGTGGTGGAACACCGGAAAAGAAAATACGGCACCACCAAATTCGGTATGAACCGCTTCATGAACGGACCTCTTGACCTGTTGTCGATCATGTTTGTTTCAAGGTTCGGTAAAAAGCCCATGCATCTTTTCGGTACAATAGGAACGGTGATTTTCATCCTGGGTTTTTTTGCCGCTCTTTCAATAGGTATTCAGAAGATCTATTACCTCCAGATCGGAATTAAAGCTCCGCTGGTAACAAACAGCCCATATTTTTATTTGGCCTTGTTAGCCATGATCCTGGGTACACAGCTTTTTTTAACCGGCTTTTTAGCGGAAATGGTCGCCCGCAGCTCACACGACCGCAATAAATACCAGATCGAACAACGGTTGAATATTTCCTAATAAAATTTCTAAGCAACAGTCATTTTTCAGATCACCATTTAACGAATAAAATTAATATTTTTCGTAATTACAACTTGTTTTTCAATGCACTTAGAAAGGGTTTTGATTTAATTTTTCAATAATATAGATATACTTAAATACGAGTCACACTGAGCAGCTGTTTTTACAACGCTTTATTTTTATACAAAATCAATGAACAGCTTGTCGAAGTGAGGCTCGTAGGTAAGAAGAGAATTCCTTAATAATCACCTATCAACTTTCCTGCCTTGCCGGCAGGCACTGTCGTTTTAGGAGTATCGGCTCAGTCGGACCGGAAAAATACCTTATTTTTTATTTGAATAAAATCCAAATAGTTTCTTAATCAATCATCAATTTACCATTTGCTATAATGGTTTTGTTACTGTAAACCTTATAGAAATATATTCCATTTGATAATCCACTGCGCGAAACAGTAAATTGTGTTCCTGAAATTTCCGGTATTGATTTTACAACATGGCCAAGGATATCGGTCAGCTGAAAAGAATAGTTTCCGGCAACAGCATCATTTTGTAACACAAAGGTCGCAATATCAGTGGTTGGGTTCGGGTATACGGTCACCATTCCGTTGGTATTTGGAACTTCATCAACACCTGCTAAATTGGAGAGTGTGTTTATAACGGTATTGGTAAGCACAGCCGGATTGGAATCGAAATAAATATTGGCATTGTTTTTAATTTCGGTTCCTAAAGGTAAAGCGTTGTTCAGCTTCACGCTAAAACGGATGAACCCATGGCTTGCCGGTTCGTTACTCGCGCTGTCAGGAAGGTAAATGTTGTAGAAATTAAATTTCACTACTCCCGGGGCTAACCACTGTGGTGTGGCGGTATGGCTGGTTCCCAGAATTTGCAGACTGTTGAGTGCAATATTGGAATCTAATGAATCTACCAGCGAAACGTTAAAAGCCATAGCTGTTCCCGTGTTTTGAAAATGTATGGTGTAGTTTAATTCATTTGTCGCGAGTGGAATATTTCCTTCAGGACCGATTCCTTTTGGCGCTACTTCTTTAAAATTAGGATCATAAGAATTTACCACAGGTAAACAAATTGTGTAGTCATTATTGGTAACATTCACATCGCCAACCGGAGGATTCGCAAATACTCTGAAGCACAAGGTGTCTCCAATGTTAACGGCAGCAGATGGTGTTAGATGTATGCCTGCCAAAAAACTATTCCAATAACCACCACTGCTTATATTTGTAAGGTTCGAGTAATTCCAAAGTAAGGTGTCACCGGAAATTTGATTTGCAGGGTTAGTGCTTAACCCGGGATTATAAACAACATTGGGGTCCAGCACTAATTTTAGAACTCCTGAAGCTGTATTGCAACCGGTATTGCTCACGTAAGGGGATAACATAAATGGAATATTTGGACGAACCACACCATTTGAGCCGGCATAACACTGAACATCCAACAGATTCGTACACTGTAACGAAAAATCAGCGTTAGTTTGCGGTAAGGTGGTAAAGCTATAGGATGCTGGTGAACAGGCCGTTGAAGGAAAAATAAACTGGTAGCTTGGTGGAATACTGACCGTGGCTGATGTCATCCAGCTTTTTAAGGCGTGAATGGAATAATCGCCGCTCACATTGCTTGAACCTGCGAAGCCAATGCTGGTCATTGAAGGACTGTTTAAAGTTTCAGAAACATTAACACCTATAGCATTTAAGGCAACATCACTGCCGTTGAAAACACAATCACTATTGTAATCTATATATACTTTGCCGCTTATGTCTGAATATTCACAAGGATCTGGAACGTAAATCTGATAATTATTATAAATATTATAAACGGTGTCAGTTCCCGATATTACTTTATTAATGGTGCCGCCAAAAAAAGCATAACCACCAGAAACCTGGTCGTCGGAAGTCCATCCAAAAGCATTAAAGACAGGAAGAGAAACATTCCAGGGATTTTGGCCGGTTGAATTCTCCGCTTCATTTACCAAATAACCAGACATATCCTTTATTTTTACAGAATCACCAATAAACGAATTATTGATAGTGATCTGGTAAAACATTTGTCCATTGGTCGCACAATTGTTTGTATCGTGTGAACCAAATGGTTGAAGTGTTACGGTAACATCACCAGTGGTGAAAATTTGTGCATAGGCCGTTGTAAATGAAAAGGCCAGCATGGCTAATAAAATAATGTAGATTTTTTTCATAATGCTTATTATTGGAAGGGTTAGTATGCTAAATAAACGCAAAGTAACGAAAATAACTTGTAAAAAAAATTAGTAGATTTCTTATTAAATAAATAATTGCTTAATTTTTTTGTTGTTACACATAAAAGTTATATCTTTGCACCCTTAAAATAAAAAAAACCACGCAAAATGGCAAAGAAAACGAAAGATGCACGGATTCAGGTTATTCTGGAGTGCACCGAACATAAAAACAGCGGCATGCCGGGCACATCACGTTATGTTACAACAAAAAACAAAAAAAACACCCCGGAACGCATCGAATTGAAAAAGTACAATAAAGTGCTGAAAAAAGTTACTGTACATAAAGAAATTAAATAAATTTTAAGCCATGGCAAAGAAAGTAATCGCAACACTGAAAACATCTACCGGTAAGGATTTTGCAAAAGTTATCCGTATGGTGAAATCACCGAAGACCGGAGCTTATGCATTTAAGGAAGAAATCGTAGCTAATGAAGTCGTAAAAGAATATCTGGCTAAGAAATAATCACCTAGTGAAATTCTCTGAAGCAAGCTTTTCACTATGGGGAGCTTGTTTTTTTTTATATAACAATAGTAATAATGGGTGTTTTTAGTTTTTTTTCAAAGGATAAAAAGGAAAGTCTGAATCAGGGCCTTACGAAGACCAAAGAGAGCTTTTTTTCTAAGCTTTCCAAGGCGGTCATCGGAAAAGCCAAGGTGGATGATGAAGTACTGGATAACCTGGAAGAGATACTAATTTCTTCTGATGTGGGCGTCAAAACTACCATTAAAATTATTGAACGAATTGAAAAAAGGGTATCGCGCGAAAAATACCTTGGTACCCAGGAGCTGGACCAGATTCTCAAAGAAGAGATCACCAGCATGCTCACCGAAAACGGCACTGAAGAATTTAAAGATTTCGAGCTTCCTGTTGGCAAAAAACCATATGTCATCGTGGTTGTTGGGGTGAATGGTGTGGGAAAAACTACCACTATCGGCAAACTTGCATTTCAATTTAAGAATAAAGGATATGATGTATTGCTTGGAGCCGCTGACACATTTCGTGCGGCTGCTGTTGACCAGCTTACCATATGGTCCGAAAGGGTAGGAGTGCCGATTATCAGCCAGGGCATGGGAGCTGATCCCGCCTCCGTAGCTTATGATACGGTTACTTCCGCTATTTCCCGCAATTCCGATATCGTCATCATAGACACCGCGGGGCGCCTGCACAACAAGGTCAACCTGATGAACGAGCTATCCAAGATCAGAAAAGTAATACAAAAAGTAATTCCCGATGCGCCCCATGAAGTGCTGCTGATACTTGATGCATCAACCGGACAGAATGCCATTGAACAAGCCAGGCAGTTTACCGCTGCTACAGAAGTGAGCGCCATTGCGCTGACCAAACTCGACGGAACAGCCAAGGGCGGCGTGGTACTCGGCATCTCCGACGAGTTCAAAATCCCTGTAAAGTATATCGGCGTAGGAGAAAAAATTGAGGATCTGCAGATTTTCAACAAAGTGGAATTTGTCGATTCATTTTTTCATAATGCCCGGTAAAAATTTAAGCGTTAAGAAACCGCAAAAACTCAGCATTAATGTGGTTACGCTGGGCTGCGCAAAAAATGTTGTTGATTCTGAAAAAATCATGGGTAGCCTGCCTGCCGGAAAATTTAAAATCATACATAATTCTAACGAACCAACAGACATCGTTCTGATCAACACCTGTGGCTTTATCAACGATGCCAAACAAGAATCCATTGACACAATTTTACAGTTCACAGAAGCAAAAAAAAATAAAAATTTCAAGGTATACGTTACGGGATGCCTTGCCCAGCGTTACAAAAGCGAACTTCTTTCAGAATTACAAGGCATTGACGGCATCTTTGGATTAAATGAAACTCCTGAACTATTAGAACAGATTACAAAGTCTTTTTCCGGTCTTACCGATGCAAGAATCCTGACCACACCAAACCATTATGCGTACCTGAAAATTTCTGAGGGCTGTGACCGGACATGCTCATTTTGCGCCATTCCTTTTATACGTGGATCGAATGTCTCTTATCCGTTAGAAAAAATTCTTGATGAAGCCGAAATGCTTGCTGAAAAAGGCGTAAAAGAGCTAATCGTTATTGCGCAGGATACCACATATTACGGCCTGGATATTTATAAAAAACGCTCGCTTGCCTTGTTACTCGAAAAGCTTTCAGATATCAGGAAATTTGAGTGGATCAGGCTTCACTATGCGTTTCCTTCGGGTTTTCCGGAAGATGTGCTTGACGTGATGCAAAGCCGTGAAAATATCTGCAACTACCTTGATATTCCGCTGCAGCACATTAATGATAAGCTGCTTGCCTCGATGCGCAGGAGCATTGATAAAAAAGGAACGATGGCGCTGCTTAAGAAAATCAGGAACCAGGTCCCGGGTATTGCTTTACGTACTGCCTTTATTGTAGGCTATCCCGGTGAAACCCAGGCGCAGTTTGATGAGTTGTATGATTTTATCCGTGAACAACAATTCGAGCGCATGGGTGTCTTTACATTCTCGAAGGAAGAAGGTACTGCAGCAGGAAATTTAAAACCTCAGATAAGCGCAAAAGTAAAGCAGGAACGTTACGATAAACTGATGGATTTGCAGCAGCAGATATCATCATCCTTAAATCAGGGCATGATTGGTAAAACCCTGAAAGTAATAATTGACAGAAAAGAAGGTGATTTTTTTGTCGCCCGCACCGAGTTTGATTCTCCTGAAATTGATAATGAGGTGCTGATTCCTGCATCAGGCGGCAAACTCAAAATTGGTAATTTTTATTCTGTGAAAATTACCGGCGCTGAAGTTTACGATTTATTTGCAGAAATAGAATAAACTTTTCTTGCATTAATAACTCAGGTATTTCCAATAAGGTATTTTTTGAATATTTAATGCAAAAAACAGACTGCCTTCTTGCACCCCCATTGAAGTTATACCGATAACTTCTCCTTTACTATTGAAAAGAGGACCGCCACTACTACCATGTGTAATAGCTGTATTCGTTTGAATATATTCATCATTATCACCACGGATTCCAGAAACTATCCCTGTTGAAAGTGTCTTTTCCAAACCTTCAGGATTGCCTATCGCAAAAACATTTTCACCTACCTTTGGTGTTTTTGATGCAATTTTCAATTTTGGAAATGTTTTACCATTTGGCTTACTCACTTTGAAAATTATGTAGTCCAGATCTTCATCTTTCTCATATACTTTTTCTATTTTATAGGAATTACCATCTTCAGTATAAATAGTAGCTTCAGATTCATATGTACCTTTAAACACATGATAATTACTTATACCAACACCAGAGCTTGTAATAAAAAAACCAGAACCTTGATATTGATCTACATAATCTGATGTAACAACGAAAAAAACTGCAGGTTTGCATTTTTCAAATAAAGAGGGTAAATCAAAAGATGTGTTTTCAGCTATCTTGACTTCTGCGGCTGCTATAAGTTTATTAATTGCAATAATTTTGTTTTTCGGATATGATTCCGTTGGTTTGATTGTAGATGCAGTCTGATAACAGGTTTTTGCTTTGTCATATTCTTTGTTATTGTATGCCGCATCACCGTCAATTATTGCCTGTTTGTAATTCTTATCATTTTTCTTTTGTTCTTCTTTTTCCCATTTTTCTTCCTCTGCACGAGCAATTTGATCGATCTTTTTCAATGCTATATCAAGTTTAGAGGCAATTTTTAAATCACTGGGATTAATGGTTTTTGCTTTATCATAGTAATTTGATGCTGCAACATAATCTCCTTTATTAAACGCAGCATCACCTTGCCTGACCATAGCATTGAATTCTTCTTCCTTTTTTTGCTGGGCAATTTGTTCCTGTTTTTGATTTATTTCCTGAATTTTACTTTCCGGGTAAGCGGCATTTGGTCTAAGTTTTTTTGCATTGTTGTAAAAGATTTTGGCATTTTCATAATCTTTTGCATTAAAAGAATTATCGCCTTTTGCAATATAATTGTTGTATTCTTGGTCCAGTGCAATCTTCTTCAGCGCATTATCAGCATCAACAATTTTTTTCTTCGGATAAGTTTCATCTGGTTTATATTTCAAGGCAGTATTAAACGCATTTTTTGCGGCTTCATATTGACCGGCATTGAAAAGCGAATCGCCTTTTGCTTCAGCCGCATTGTATTTATCGTTTAGGGCTTTTATTTCTGCAAGTATTTTGTCTATCTCAGCGATCTTTTCTTTTGGTAATGTTTCATTAGGACTTAATTCCGATGCATGTAAATAGGCATTACGGCTTGCAACATAATCTTTATTATCAAACATTTCTTTTGCATCATCCATTGCCAGGTCATAGGCTATTTTGGTATTCAGGTATTGAACCCTGCTTGTACCGGCAATAACTTTCTTACTTATATCGTAATAATAGTTGCTTCGTTCCGGAGTAATACTTTTTTTAAGGCGCGATGTTTTAACAGCAACCTTTACAATGTCATAAACCCAAATAGCTGCTGCCGTAGCCGCAAAAACATAGGACAAGGTTTTTTGGTTGGTATACGTATTGTAAAAATTATTGCGCTTTTCAATTTCCATGCTGTTCAAGTAGTTTTTCCTGTTAGTGTTTGCAAGGCTGTAATAAACAATAGAAGCACCAAGACTTCCGTAAGCGGCCACGCCATATATAAAATGATAGTTTCCGTTGCAAATTTTATAATCGCCCCAGCCCGGCACCAACAATGACTTTGCAATATGGCTACCCGCTGGTACAAACGCTTCAGATGTTGCTTTAATTTTCACATAAGCATCATCATCAATGATGTATCCGTCTTTTCTTGATTTCCAGATTATTTTTTTTCCCGTACCACCTTTTATTGATGTGCCGATATCGCCAGTTAGGCTTTCAATATTTAAAAGCTCACCGGGTTCTTTATAAAATTCAATGTTAACGGAGAACAAGGCATCGGGCCTTGCATTGCTAATGTCATAAGTAATCTCTACATTTTCACCATTAAATTTAAATGACACATTTTCAATAAGTGCGGCATTGTATTTTTGCCCGAATAAGGGCGAATAAAACAAAAGCAAAAAAACAAATAATAAGTTTTTGTTTTTTAATATTGGATGCTTATATTTATGGATTGTCATTCTTAATATTCTTATGGTATAAAATGCTTTATTGAGCCGTATTTAATATAGGCGCCATCAGTGGCATAAGCGCGGTAATAATAAGTAGTGCCAATAGTTAAGCCAGGCAAATTTCCATTAAATGAACCTGTTTGTGTTGCCGGGCCAAGAATAATTTTGTTATTATTCACACTGGGATATGAAGTAGTTACTGCCCAACAGAAGCCATGTTCGCTTACTGCCGGAATACCTAAACTGACAATAGTCCCAAAAAGATATGCGGTTGATCCACTAAATTGAACTGTATCCGTTGTAACAACAAGGTCGGGTATAGAAAATGTGAGTACATTCCCTAACAAAGTCTGAGTATTATCAATGCGGACAAAGGTTCTCGCATAATATGGTTTAGTTGTTATAAGATTTGATAACGTGCTGTTAAAAACTGTATCATGGTTCAAGCTGCCTAATGAGATGATGCTAACAGGACCGGAAGGGCTTGTAACTTCTGCCCAATACAAACCAAAATCCTGCAAAAGTAATGAACCCACATTGTTCACTGTACCCTTTATATTAACAGAAGTAGAAGAAAGAAACGAAACATTATCGGTTGTTAAAAGCAAACTATCTGTAATGGGCATAAAAGTCAAATCTTCGCCATACACAATTTTTTCGCCATCATCCATATAGGCTCTTATATGATAAGAATTGTTTGGCAAAACATTATAAATTAAACCGCTATAAGCGCCTGTTTGCGGCTGGTTGTTAAAAGCTAAAACATTATCATTGATCGTAGGCATTGATAATGTTGACCAACAAAAGCCGTAACTATTAATTTCATTATCACCAAGGTCAACAAGAGTACCTTTAGCAGTGATTTGAGAATTGGCCACAATGATTTCATCAGTAGTAATTGCCATTTCGCGCTTGCTGCTGATTTTGGTGCAAGCAGAAAAAACGATGGCAATTAATATGAAACCTGATAAAAAGATGTTAGCCTGCAGTCTCATTGGTTTATGTATTTTCAATTTCCCTTTTGTGATTGTCATCGGATGACTTCATCACTTTATTTTTTTATTTCTATTTTGGTTTGTAGTCATCCGATGACTGCAAACCTCTTCATCAGCTTGCTGGGCAAAAAGAATAATGCTTTCGGGTTTGCTTTGCTTGATAATACGGTTGATGATGTTGTTATTTATATTGCTTTATTTACACTCGAATATTTATTAATAAGTTTGATTATTTTTAAATAAATTATTAATCTCACGACCATTTTGAAATATGTCTATTAATTTGAACATCTAATCCATAATTCTTAGGTAAACTATTTGATATTTCAACAGCGGATATTAATATTGTAGCCAGCTCATTTCTAAAATCAATTTCGATATTATTTTGTCTCTTTGGATTATATATTTGAGCCGTATTTTTCTGAGATTCAATAAATTCTTCATTAAATAAAACCTTGACTATGTTTGTCATACAATATATCAGTTCTGTCAAAAGAAAAAACTCATTTAAGGTACTGGGTAATTTTGTATATTCTTTTTTAGGAAGTGTAAAAATGCAATAATAATCATTGTTTTTTCTTAGTCTGAAATTATGGGCAAGACATGTGTCTCTAAATTCTTTCATATCAGTATATTCGTCTATTCTCACCCAAATAGGTTTACATACTTTAGTTAGTATCTCAACCTTTTTTTTGTCTTGTCCATTTTCAATTTTTTCAAAATATTTCCATTCTTGTTTATAAGCCTCAATCCGTATAATTAACTCTATTGCAAGAAGGGTAATAAGTGTTTCAGAGTCATTTCTTATTTCATCATCTTGTGAAGAGTTTTCTTCTGCTCTTTTAACCAAGTTGTCATAAGGCTTAAAATACATTTGAATACAATTATTCAGTCTGGTAAGTATCAGAATCGTTTCAACCGTTTTATTATCCATATTAATTTTTTAGTAATAAGCATTTAAAAAAATAATAACCGAAGTTGAAGTATTATCAATAGACGCTTGAAAAGTTCTATTATTATCAATCGGAACAGTCATTTGATAAATTCCATTACTTGCGTATATGTGAGCTGTATTAATTGATGATGAATTTTTCCTACATGTTAAACCATTCCAGCCACTAAATTGGACTTCAAGTATAATGGCAGAAGCATTAACAGGCACATAAGGTGAAATATCAATAGTATTCCATCCGTTTGTTGATATTGTTGTTAAAAGAGTCCTGATGAATGTCGGTCCATAATTAATAATAACACTATCTGCGCTTGAAATCTTTAATGTCTTATAATTAATTGATAAACTCTGAATCTCGTTTGTTGAATCATTGTCATAATTCTTTGGCAATACTACATAATTTCCTTGAGAAAGACTTAATGTATCATTAGAGTATGAGAGTATTTGAAGCTCATTTATATTACTGTTGTCATTATCAGCAATATCAATATTCGTAGAAGAACCCCCTGAAATATTAATTGTTCTTTGTGTGCCGTTTGTTGTGCTACTAAGATTCTGGTTGTCGCTGTCTGTTACACTACCCCCGCCATTGGAAAGAGTAATTGTGCTGCCGACCTTTGAAATTATTTGTAATTCATTTGTAGAGTCGGGATCTAGTTGAGGAGGCAAAACAATAGTATTACCCTGACTTATTGTAACAGAGTTACCATTAATTGAAAGATTTTGAATTTCATTTAATGGGTCCCAGTCCAAGTCAACTGTTCCTCCAAGCTGAACAGTATTTCCATTACTTATTTGTAATAGGGAGCCATTAAGACTTAAGATTTGGTTATCACTGTCAGTAAAAGAGCCACCGTTTTTGTTGAGAGTTACAGTATTGCCAACTTCTGAGATTGTTTGGATTTCATTTGTGCTATCTTTATCAAAATCATCAGCAGCATTGGCGCTTTTTCCGGCAAACAATGCATAAGGTACAGACAATAACTGAGAGGTTCCCATAAACTGGTAATCGCTGCCTCCAGCCATATCAATTTCTGTTTTAACAAAATGTTCGTGTGTGCCCCAGTCTATAGCCACAAAGCTGCCCGAAACAATACTACCTGAACCTATATTCAAATTTACTATCCCAAAATCATTGGTTGTGGTGTTATGTGTTTCTACATAAACAGATGTTCCAGCAGGGTTGTCACGCAATATGCTGATACGAAATGACACTATTCTGTTTGCATAAACAGCGCCGGCAGCATCACGAACCACCGTCTGGTATTTAAACACCTGCGGTGTCTGTGCATATAGGCCAACAGCAAAAATAATAAATGCAAAGAGTAACAATATTTTTTTCATAATGATTTGAATTACTTTAATTTTTGGATAATCACCGTCTTTTGTTCTATACCAGCACTAAGCCGCAACAAATATGCACCGGAAGCATAATCAGCAACCTTGATACGTGAAGTTTTTTCCATATTATCTACATAAAGAAGGTTGCTTTTAAGGTCATATAAAAAAATCAACACAGTTTCGTCAATATTCCATAAAATATTAAGTTCATCGGTTGCCGGATTCGGAAAAACACTGAAATCAATATCTTCCGACAAGGTATTTTCTTCTATAGTAACAGCAAAAAAATGGCTTTGCTGGAAACCCTGAGTGAGAAAGATGTTATTTTCGTTAAGCGTTTCAATCACCGTTTCGCCAATGGTAACTTCCATTTTACCAAATGGCTGACTGTAACTGTCGCCACCAGAAGAAATCGCTTCAGGGGTAGTAAACTGACCAAAGGCGTTGGTGGCAATGGAACAAAGTAAAATGGATATATATTTTTTCATTTAATTATTTGTCTTGTAAAAATAATTAAAAAAACTGTTAATATTTTATATGTGTCAAAAATTTTTATTTGCTCGGGAGGAATGTGCAGGTTATCAGGGTTGTTACTATGGTTTCAGTTTTTCTTTCAGGAATTTCGCAGTGTAGGATTTTTTATTGGCGAGCATATCCTCCGGTGTGCCTTCGAATACCACGTAACCGCCTTCGTTACCTCCTTCAGGGCCTAAATCAATCAGCCAGTCGGCACATTTGATCAACTCCATGTTATGTTCAATCACAACGATGGTGTGGCCATTATCAATTAGCGCGTTAAAAGCTTCATACAATTTGTGGATATCATGAAAGTGAAGGCCGGTGGTAGGCTCGTCAAAAATGAACATGGTAGGCCTGTCTACACTGCCTTTTGAAAGAAAACTGGCTAATTTTAAGCGCTGCGCCTCACCGCCGCTGAGTGTGCTCGAGGGTTGCCCGAGCTTGACATATCCAAGTCCAACATCTACCAATGGTTTCAGCTTACCGCTGATATGTGCTTCTGTGGAATTTTTCTTTCCATGGCTATCGAAAAATATCAAAGCTTCTTCTATGGTCATGTCGAGTACATCGCTGATATTTTTATCATGCCAGGTAATATCGAGCACCTCGTCTTTAAACCGTTTTCCACCGCAACTTTCGCATACCAGCTGGATGTTGGCCATAAACTGCATCTCAATGCTGACAAACCCGTCGCCCTGGCATTCTTCGCAACGCCCGCCGGGGATGTTAAAAGAGAAATATCCGGGTTTGAATCCCCTTAATTTCGAAAGCTGCTGATCTGCATACAGGCTGCGGATTTCGTCGTAGGCTTTGATATAGGTCACCGGGTTTGACCGCGAAGATTTTCCGATCGGGTTCTGGTCCACATATTCGATATTTCCGATACGGTCAATATCGCCAATCAGTTTGACGTGTTTTCCGGTTTTTTCGGAGTACCCGCCATAGATCTTTCTTAAAGAAGCATACAGCGTTTGTTTCACCAATGTGGTCTTTCCCGAACCGCTTACCCCGGTGATCACGGACAGCACGTTGAGCGGGAATTTGACGCTGATGTTTTTCAGGTTGTTTTCGTGAGCGCCGACAACTTCGATATATTGTTTCCAGGGCCTGCGGAGCTTTGGCAGCGGTATGGATGTGGATTTGTTCAGGTATTTTGATGTCAGTGAATCAGGAAACTTCAGAAGTTCCTCATAGGTTCCCTGAAACACCAGTTCACCACCGTGGATTCCTGCCATTGGGCCGATATCCACAATCTGGTCTGAAGATTTGATGATATCTTCGTCGTGTTCAACAACGATGACTGTGTTTCCAAGATTACGTAAGCGTTTCAGTACGGAGATAAGCCGCTCTGTGTCACGCGGATGAAGCCCGATACTGGGTTCGTCAAGAATATACATAGACCCGACAAGGCTGCTACCCAAGGCTGTGGAAAGATTGATACGCTGCGATTCTCCTCCGGAAAGGGAATTGGATGCGCGATTCAGGGTAAGATAGCCAAGGCCGACATCGGTCAGGAACTGCAGGCGGGCATTGATCTCCAGAAGAATTCTTTTTGCCACCTGAGTTTCGTAATCGTTCAATTTAACAGACCTGAAAAATTTCTGTACCTCCGTAACCGGCATCAGCACCAGATCGATGATTGATTTTCCATTAATTTTAACATAGGACGCATCCTTACGTAAGCGTGTTCCGTTGCAGTCGGGGCAGACCGTCTTGCCGCGGTAACGGGCCAGCATCACACGGTATTGAATTTTGTATGTCTGGCTTTCCACATATTTGAAAAAATCGTTGATACCTCCAAAATATTCATTTCCTTTCCAAAGCAGCTCTTTTTGTTCTGCCGATAATTCCATGAATGGTTTGTGGATCGGGAAATCGAACTTATAAGCATTCTTTACCAGCTGATCTTTCCATTCACTCATTTTTTCACCCTTCCAGCAGGCAATCGCTTCTTCGTAAATGGAAAGCGTTTTGTTGGGAACCACCAGGTCTTCATCAATGCCGATAACGCTTCCGAAACCCTCGCAAACCTTACAGGCGCCGTAAGGATTGTTGAATGTAAAAAGATTTACCGACGGTTCTTCAAACGACATTCCGTCAAGTTCAAATTTATCCGAGAACGAACGCTGGTCTTTGATTCCATTGTTTTCAGTAACAACCAGGCATTGCCCGCCCCCTTCATAAAAGGCCGTCTGTACGGAGTCTGCAATCCGATCCCTGTTGTTGATGGTGTCGGCGTTGATTTGTAGACGGTCAATGACAATATTGACCTGAGTTTTGGCATTGATTTTTTTTCCGCTGTCCTTGACATCATCTATCGTCACGAGGTCGCCCTGGAAGTCAAGCCTTCGGAATCCCTGTTGCTGCAAAGTCTTTAACTGTTCTTCGGCCGTACGGTTATTGTTGATTACAAGAGGGCATTCCACATAAACCAAGGAACCTGGCGTCCGGGCAAGAACAAAATCAACTACATCTGTGGTGCTGTCTTTTCTGACTTCCTTACCTGATACCGGAGAAAAGGTTTTTCCAATCCGGGCAAAAAGCAGTTTCAGGTAATCATAAATCTCGGTGGATGTTCCGACTGTTGAGCGCGGGTTGTGTGTTTTAATTTTTTGCTCAATAGCGATGGCAGGGGAAATACCTTTTATATAATCTACCTCGGGCTTTGGCATACGGCCAAGAAACTGACGCGCGTATGAACTCAGGCTTTCGACATACCTGCGCTGGCCTTCGGCGTATAGGGTGTCGAATGCTAACGATGATTTTCCCGATCCGGACAAGCCGGTGATAACAATCAGTTTATTCCTGGGAAACGCGAGGCTTACGTGTTTCAGATTGTTAACCCGGGCATTTTTGATAATGATAAATTCTTTGGCACTTAGCGAGTCAAGGTCAGGTAGGTTCATCAGTCAGCGTTTTATTAACTTAAAAAATCTTAATTTTTTATCAAAATTATAAAATAAGTCTTGCAATTTGTATGAAATTGATTTATCTTTGTCAAAATTATTTCCCAAGCAATAATTATTTTAATTTCATCGTTGAATATTTAACCTTTAACCAAAACTGGAGGACATTTATCGGATAAACTATTTACCTTAAATTTTTATAAACTTAAAAAAGGAGGTAAATATGTCCCTTCAGTTAGCCAACGACCAGGCCTTAATTGATAGTTATTTATCCGGTAACCATTCAAGTCTCGAAGTCCTTATCAACCGGCATAAAAAAAGAGTTTTTACCTACATCCTGATGGTTGTTAAAGATACCCATCTTTCGGAGGATATTTTTCAGGATACTTTTGTAAAGGTTGTTAATACTTTAAGGACCGGTACTTACAAAGAAGAAGGAAAATTCCTTCAATGGGTGATGCGTATTGCACACAACCTTATCATTGACCACTTCAGAAAATCAAAACGTATTCCGATAGTCGAAAATAATGACGACTATGATATTTTTGATTCCATAAAGATTCTTGATGGCTCCATCGAGGATAAAATGGTACATGATCAGATACACAGCGATGTCCGTTCGCTGATCGATTACTTGCCGGCAGAGCAAAAGGAAGTCCTTATTATGCGGCATTATTATGATATGAGCTTTAAAGATATTGCCGAATCTACCAACGTGAGCATCAATACCGCTTTGGGAAGAATGCGCTATGCTCTGATAAACCTGCGGAAGCTGATTGAAGAGAAAGAACTGATACTGACAGCGTAATAATACAGAATATAATTATTGAAAAACCGGGAGTGATTCCGGTTTTTTTATTCCACCTCGTCAAAGGGATTCATGCCGCGCCGTTCTTCTTTTTTCTTCATCCCGAAATTGTATCGTATGCTTATACCAATACGCTGAGTGTCGGAATACCTGTCGCCATATGTGTAAATGGAACCCTGGCTGAGTTCGAATTTTGTGTCCATGGTCCTGAAGATATCACGGGCATTTATGGATATGTTGAGTTTGTTGTTTAATAATGATTGGCTGATACCGATATTCAGCTGGCCAAAATTTTTGAGTTTATAAAAATTCTGCTGCCCGTTTATCATCATAAACCCAAACAGGTTGATCCTGGTATGTTTCCAGAGTGTGAGCGAATGGAACGTATAGAGGCGCCAGCTTCCATTGCTGAACGATAATGGCTGGTTATCATAAATACCATCATAATGATTATAACTATATTCCGTGCCCAACGCAAAAAAATACTTTTTACCCGGCGGGTATCCGATCATCAGCCTGAAATATGTTTCACGGTTTTTTCCTAAATTGTCGTATGTTTTAAGTAATACCCCCTTTTGGTTTTCATCTTCATAAACCACATTCGAAAAAACATCCCGGGTAAAGTTCTGCCCAAAAGCAAATATGGGCATGTCTTCATAACTCACATTGATTTCGTAATTATCGGTAAATTGTGGTTTCAGCGCAGGGTTTCCCGTTTCGGATAAAAACTCGTTCACATATTTGATGTATGGGTTCAGGCTCTGGTATCCCGGACGGCTGATGGTCCTTCGGTAAATCAGGTAGCCTTTTAACTCAATGCCAAAAATCTTGAGAATCCTGCGGCTTATATAAATATACGGAAACCAGTCCACCCGGTTGATGACGAAGCTCGTGTCGGAAGGAACCGTCTGGTGGCCGGCCATATAAGTATGCTCCATTCGCACGCCGGCTTTAACGACAAGGGATTTGCCAAAAGTTTTGGAGGCCTGCAGGTATGCCGCGTTAATGTTTTCCTGATAATTGAATGCATTGGTGCGCGATGGATCGGATAGCAGGCTGTCGTTTTGATTGATAAAATAATCTGCATCGCTGTTGTAATACTGGTATGAACTCTTGATGCCTGTCTCCAGCTTTATTTTGCGTGGAAACTGGTACGTAAAGTCCGACTGGAGAATGGCAAAGTGCCTGTTTTGCCCGTTATCACCTTCTCCCTGAAACAGTGCCGTGAAAGGTGTTACATAGGTATTGCTATAATGTTGCGCTGTGCTATTGTTGTTGAAATTATAACTTAGTTTGGTATCCCATTCCGATCCGCCGGTGTCAATTTTCCATAACAGGCCAAAGTCTTGTTGAAGATTGATAAATGCTGAACCGTTATGGATTTGGTTGTCGCTTTCGCCAAGCAGTTGTTCCATATTATTAATCTGGTTGTTGCTTGCGGTGGTAGTTTTCGTAAAGCTGGCGTTGATCCTGCCATCATAGCTGAAATTCACTTTTTTACTGAAATCATAGTTCAGCCCATAACCAAGATAGGCCTGATGCCCCTGGTCCCGGGTGCGTGCTTTCTGGCTTAGCGTTGTATCTGATGTGAGATCCCTGTATGAATTTAGTTCTTCCAGTTTGTCATTATGGTTGTAATTGGCATTGAGGTAATAGGTGCTCTTATCCCCGCTGCCGTTGATGCTGAAACCGGCAAACTGGTTCCCGTAAAATCCCTGGTTCATTCCTGCGCTGACCGATCCAAATCGGCCTAATTTCACACCTTTTTTAAGCACGATATTTATTATACCACCGGAGCTGGCAGCATCATATTTGGTGGAAGGTGTCCTCAATACTTCAATTTGCTGAACGCTGTTAGGAGGAAGGCTCCGAAGCAGGGTGGAAATATCCTGGTTGCTCATTTTGAGTTCCCTGCCATTAATATAGATGGCAGCCGTTGAAGTACTTGATAGGTAAATGCCGCCATCCTGATCAACAAATAATCCCGGAGTTTTTTCAAGGATCTCCAGCGTATTGGTGCTTGAATTGATCAACGGAAGCGGATCGATGATCATCTTGTCGTCTTCCTGCCGGATCAACGGCCTTTGAGCAGCCACGGTAACTTCACCCAGCGCAACAGCATCTTCTTTCAGCCGGTACTCAAGGTTCACGCCTTCAGGCTTTACCATGATGGTTTCTTCCCTCGTCTGAAAACCAAGGTAACTTATTTTTAATACATACAAAGAATTTGTCAGGCCTTCAAAGCGCGCTATTCCTGACTGATCGGTTACATTGTATTTTATAACTGAGTCGGCAACCCGGGTCATTTGAACGGATGCACCGGGTAATGGTTTTCTATCCGGACTTTTTACACTGATAGTTACTGTCTGCCCTATGCAAACCGAAGCTAATAAAATCATCAGGCATGCACTTAAAAAGACAAAAAGGTATCGGGGTTTCATCAGGGTAGGTGCAAACAAATTTTCGGACTTTCTTTTCAAGGTGCAAATCTACACATCATGAATGAATAATGTGCAATAGTCTTTATTTTCATTGGTGAGATTTGCATTTATTTTAATTATCAACAGCGAGGATGTATGTTGTACAAAGTATATATGACTTACGGAAATTTTTTTTAACTGTCTCACAATAAGGCAAAATAACCGCCGTTAATTGTATAGTTAAATGTATTTACAAACAAAAATTGCCTATGAACAAAACCTTGACCCTTGAACAAATTTTACTACACACTTACGGAAAACCTTGCGAAATGTCTGACGATGCTGTTATGGAAAGCCTGCTTATCACCGATGAATCATTGAACGAAGAATATGAACTTCTTAATGGCACGAGGCAACTTATTGAAAATAGCATGGTAAATCCTCCCGAAGACCTGGTAAGTAAAATTATTTCGTATTCAAAAGCGCTTACGGTTTTAAACCTGTGTGAGCCCGATTTGAGAACGATGATGAAAAACTAATCATGAAGCCCCCGGATCGACGGGGGCTTTTTTTATCTTTGCATTTTTCCTTTTATTATGATTTTAAAAAAACAACGCTACGAATTCGTTATTGAGTATTTTTTAAAGCACCGGCCGCAGGCCGACACCGAGCTCGTTTATACCGATCCTTACCAGTTGCTGGTGGCTGTGATTTTATCAGCGCAGTGTACCGACAAACGGGTAAATTTGATTACTCCTGCTTTTTTTAAGAAATTCCCGGATGCAAAATCATTAGCAAAATCTACAGAAGCGGAAGTTTTTGAACTGATTAAAAGCTGTTCTTATCCCAATAACAAAGCCAGAAACCTGCTGGGGATGAGCCGCATGCTGATAAAAGATTTTAAGGGTGTTATGCCGGATAATATTGATGATTTGCAAAAACTTCCCGGTGTAGGCCGTAAAACTGCCAATGTGATGGTGGCAGTAGTTTTCAAAAAACCGGCTATGGCTGTCGATACCCATGTCTTCAGAGTGGCTGCACGCATCGGGCTTACCACCAATGCAAAAACCCCGCTTGAAACAGAAAGACAGCTGGTAAAAAATATACCTGAGAAGTATATTGGCATTGCCCATCACTGGCTGATCCTGCATGGAAGATATGTCTGCCAGGCGCGTAAGCCTTTGTGTGAAACGTGCGGAATTAGTGAGATTTGTAAATTTTATAACGAGAAAAATAACGTATGAATATCGACTATTTTAAAGGCCTCAATGTGGCGGTAACCCTATGCGATGAAAACGGGGTGATTGTTTATATGAATGACAAATCCGCCCTTACGTTCCAGAAATACGGAGGCGCTGATCTGTTGGGAAAAAACCTGCTGGATTGCCACCCTGAACCGGCTAAAAGCACACTTGCAAAAATGCTGCTGACACATCAGCCCAATTCGTATACCATAGAAAAGAACGGGATCAAAAAACTGATCCATCAGGTTCCCCGCATTGAGGATGGTGAATTTAAAGGTTATGCGGAATTATCGCTGGAAATACCTTTTGAAATGCCGCATTTTATTCGCAAATAATTAATTCGCGATCACTACTTTTTTTGTTGCAGAACCCTTGCTATTGCTTACTTTCAGGAAATAGGTGCCGGGAGCCAGATGTGAGACATCAAAATTTACATGAGTTGTGCCACTGCTCACTTCTTTCTGTTTTGTCAAGGTGCCCACCACATTAAAAAGGTTAATTTCATTTTTATCTTGTGTGGCCTGTTCAAACCGGATATTCAACATATCTTTGGCAGGGTTGGGATACACTTCGAATTTTAATGCCGGTGCAATTTCCGTGATCCCAACACAATTGTAAAGCGGGGCTTCCCAAATACCTCTTCCGTAGGTTGCGGCGCGTATCATCCCGATCGAATAATTTATTTCGAGCTCTGAGATTTTTACATTCGGGAGGTCGTAGTTATATGGGATCCATTCTGCCATGGTGGAATCTTTAAAGAAAATTCCGATCTCGGTACCAACATACAGGCCATCATTAGCATTTTTCTGGTAGGCAATACAATTAAATCCCATGCTGGTCAGGTTGCCGGTGATGTTACTGAACGTACTGCCGGCATCTGCAGAAAAAAGAACTTTGTCGTTGTATGAAGAAGTCAGGGTGAGCCATAACCGCTGCGGATTATCTGGATCCACGGCTATTCCGGTAATATACATACCATTTGATGGTTCGTAAGTGGACCAGTTTGAACCGCCGTCGGTAGTGACATACAGGTACCTGCTTTCGGAAGCGTAGATGTAATTGTTGTCGGATGGCGCCACGGCAAGATTTTCCAATGCAAAACCATTGGTCAGGTTATTGGTGACTTGAGTCCAGGAAGCCGCGCCGTCGGTAGTCTTATATATTTCCTGAAAACCTGCATACAGAATTTCGCCATTATTGGGGTCCATCACATAAGGTGTAAACCAGCCTCCGTCAATAGTGTCATATGGTTTGGCGTTATCAAAATTGTTTCCGCCGTCCGATGATTTTAAAATCCCTCCGCTCTGATAAGACACATATATGTTCTGCGGATCAAAATTATTTACTATGGCTTCCATGCCATCGGCGCCGAAGACATGTGTCCATTGTCCGTTGTTCAATACATTCGATCCTATATCCTGGGCGCCTGCTGCTATGGTGTATGGTGCCGACTCGCAACTGCCCATTCCGTAAAACTGTGCAATGCCAAGCCCGGTGCTGATATCTAACCAGGAATTTCCATGGTCGGCCGTGTAAAAAATTCCGCCGTCGCTACCGCAATATAAGGTATCACCATAAAAATTCAGCGAATGAATATCACAATGGATGTAGGTATAGGGGCTTCCGGTATACCACATAGTGTTAACGGCAAAATTCTGGCCCCCATCCATCGATTTCCATACGTTGACACCGCCGACAAAAACCTCGTTGGCATTATTCGGTGACACTGCTATAGCGAGGTCGTACCATGCCTGGCCGGCGTTATCATCACCAAGTTCCGAATAACCAAGGATATTTGGGGCATTGCATCGCGGAATAAATGTGAGGCCTGCATCATCGGAACGGTAAACACCTTCAAAGGTATTGTCGGGCCTGGAAACAACCACATACACATAATCAGGGTTGGCTGCGGTCACGTCAAGTTCAATTCTCACGGTATCATGAGGCAGGGTTGTGGTGTTTTTCGTAAAAGTACTACCACCGTTTGCCGACCTGACAAAATAAGGTCCGCTGCCATAAATCACCGTTGTATCATTAGGTTTATATTTAAGATCTTTTACTTCACTGCCATTATAGATCAACTGCCAGGTAGTTCCACCGTTTTTGGTGCTGTAAATTCCATTATTGCAAGCTGCAAAAACACGATCAGGGTTTAACGGGTTAATGATTATTTTGTTAATGTTTCGGTTCGATGGGCCGTAATGGAGGCCGGTTGCCGTCCAGGAAGAGCCTCCGTCAATGGATTTATAGATCCCGGTGCCTTTGGTGTCCCAGGCATCGCGGTCTCCCGTGCCGATGTATATGATGTCAGGGTTTTGCGGGTGTATGGCAATGGTGGAAGTTCCTAATACTGGCATGGTGTCAAAGGTGGTGTTCCACGACATGCCGCCGTCTTTGGTTGCCCAGATGCCTCCGGAAGGAGCGGCAACATAAATATTATCCCGGTTGTTCATATCAACCGTTACGGCATTCAGGCGGCCGTTGCCGGGATTATAACCGCTGTTACCGTTGGTCCATGAGTTTAATCCAAGCGGAGTCCACATAGTGCCTGATTTTGATTTGTTAACGGGTGTAAGAGCGGACAGGAATTTTTTGTATTCCTGATAATATTTTAATGGATCGGGGATTTTTCCATCGGGGAAACATTTCGGCTGCATATCATATTCCCAGCGTTTGAATTGTTTGTAGCCTTTGCTGCGTTCATAGGGTTTGTCACCCCAAAACTTATAAAATGCTTTTTGAATATCGTAAAAATTTGCTTCGCTTTTGGTTTTTTCAAGGTAAGGCGCCCTCATCCATTGCTGGGCCGAAGTATATGAAATCAAAGAAGAAATTAGTATGGACAGAAAGAACAAAAATGATTTTTTCATGTAATGTCAGAATTATAATGTAAAGTTACGAATTATTTTCCATGTAAATGTCATTTAATCATTATTTTATCGCTATTTATCAACAAAATAGTTCATTTTGTTTGTAATAATGCTGATGATTCAAATCGGATGCCCATGCAAATGTACTGAAATGGGCATAGTAAAGTTGGAAAAACTGAAAATTTCTGCAGTTCAGTAGTTATTATCACGATTGAATAAATATTATAACTAACCGACAAATATAATTTAATAATTATGCCACTGAGCCACTAAGCCACTAAGCCACTAAGCCACTAAGCCACTAAGCCACTGAGCCACTGAGCCACTAAGCCACTATGCCACTATGCCACTAAGCCACTGAGCCACTAAGCCACTAAGCCACTATGCCACTAAGCCACTAAACCACGGAGGTATTAAGGGTATTATGTTGCACTTTATCAAAGCATAAAATGATGAATCTTTCTTTTTAGCTAAAATAAAAATAAGTCCAAAAAAAATGATGCACTATGAATAGATTTATCATCATCACTTTAAGCATTTCTCAAATTTTATATCGGGCAGTAGTAAAATATTAATATAAATTTTTACAATTAAGAAATTGCTTTTAACTTTGTCAGGAACTAAAAAAAACTATTATGTCAGGAAAAACCTATGCAGAAAAAATTCTGGGCGCCGATTGCGGAAGTATCGTTTTCAAAAAGCCCGACATCGTGCTCTCGCACGATAACACAGCCAGTATCAACGCGACATTTACCAAAATGGGAGGTGAAAAGGTAAAATATCCTGAACAGTTGCTGATCGTGCTCGATCATAACGCACCACCTACCAATACCAAGCTTGCCAACGATTACCAAAAGATCCGGGATATTGTGGCAAAACAGGGAATCAAAAAATTTCATGATGTGGGCAACGGCATTTGCCATCAATTGATGTCATTGTATGCCCGGCCAAATATGATCATTGTCGGAAGCGACAGCCACACCTGCACCGCAGGGGCTTTCAATGCTTTTGCGGCCGGTATCGACCGCACCGAAACTGCCGGCTTGTGGAAACAGGGTGAGACCTGGTTCCGCGTTCCCGAATCCATCAAAATTTCACTGAAAGGAAAGTTGAACAAGGGCGTTTATGCCAAAGACCTTGCTTTATGGATCATCGGGATGATGGGGTCTGACGGCGCCGATTATATGTCGATTGAATTCCATGGCGAAGGCGTGAGGTCGCTGAGCATTGCTGACCGGATGACCGTTTCCAACCTTTCTTCGGAAATGGGAGCCAAAAATGCTGTCTTCCCTGCTGATGAAGTGCTTTGGGATTTTATCGGTGCAAAAACCCCGGGAACCTGGGCCGATGCCGACGCACGATACCTGAAAGAATTTTCGATCGACCTGAATGAGATATTCCCCGTAGTTGCAGCGCCGCATCATGTTGATAATGTGAAAGCTGTTTCTGAAGTTCAGGGAACCAAACTCAACCAGGCACTGATCGGAACGTGCACAAACGGCCGTATTTCAGATATACGTATTGCTGCGGAAATATTAAAAGGCAAGAAAATACCGGCAGGATTTCAACTTTTGGTGATTCCTGCTTCAATGGAAATATACAAACAGGCCATGGATGAAGGTCTGGTTATTGATTTGCTGAATGCCGGCGCCAATTTCCTGTCGCCTTCGTGCGGGCCTTGTCTTGGTACAGGGCAGGGCATACCGGCCGACAATTATAATGTGATCTCTACCGCCAACCGGAATTTTTTGGGCCGCATGGGCAATGAAAAAGCAAACATATACCTTGCTTCACCGGCTACCGTGGCTTATTCAGCGCTGAAAGGCGAAATCACCGATCCCAGAGGCATTACCGCGAATGATAAATTCCCGTATGCCAAAGAACAAAGCCATACCGTACAGGTGCAGAAAGGCGAAGACCGCTACGATAAGGGAGTCTGGGGCTATCAGGATATTGACAACATGAATACCGACCAGATGTTTGCCGGCAACCTCACGTATAATATCAACAGCTCCGAAGGTGATAAGATCATGCCTTACCTTTTTAAAGGCGTTGATGAAAGTTTTGCTGAACGGGTAAAAGCCGGAGATATCGTCATGGCCGGGCTTAACTTTGGTTGCGGCAGTTCACGCGAACACCCTGCTGTAGGGCTTTCTTTTGCCGGAGTACAGGCGGTTATCTGCAAATCGGTGAACCGAATTTTCTACCGCTCTTCAGTAAACCAGGGCTTGCCGATCCTTGTTGTTCCCGAAGCGGTGGACAATTACAAAAAAGGCGATGTTGTGGAAGTTGACATGCCAAAAGGCACGATCACCATCGCCGGAAAAGCCTATACTTTCAGCCCGTTACCGGAAAAGCTGATGAACATTTTCAAAGCCAAAGGGCTGGTGAATTATGTGAAGGGAAACAATTAGAATTCAGAAGTCAGAATTCAGAATTCAGAATTAAGAAGGCAGTCCGCCGAGGCGGATCAGAAGGCAGTCCGCTGAGGCGGATCAGAATTAAAAAGGGCTTGCATGGGAATGTGCAGGCCTTTTTTATGTTTCACTTTGATCATTTTTTTGCCCTTGACTTTTGGCCTACAATGAATTACATTTGTATTTGTGAATTAAAAAAAATAATTCGCATTTTTGAAAATTACTATTTAATAACCCGCATTTTTTTGCGTAATAATTTTAACATTATGAAAAAGAAAATTACACTTTTTAATGTATTATTACTACTGTGTTTTTATGCAGCCATCCCTCATGCAAACGCACAGGCGCCTGACTGGCTTTGGGCAACAAATGCCGGTGACAACAGTTATGATGAAGCCTATACCGTTACCTATGATACGTCAGGCAACATTTATGTCGCCGGCTATTATAATACCTACATTTTTGATTTGCCGCTTTCTCATGGCCCGGATGCGTATTTAGTTGAGTTCAGCCCCGGCGGCAACATTTTGTGGACCGGCGGCATCAGTGATACAGGCGCTGAACGGATCACGAACATCGCTTTTGACAAGCTCGGTAATTATTTTATCCTTGGGCTTTTTGACGGCAACCAACTGGATATTTGCAGTGAGCATTTTGTAAATTCCAATCCCAGCGCCTATGATATTTTTCTTGCCAAATATGATTCGCAGCACAACTGCATCTGGGCCAGAAGTGCCGGCGGTACTGATGAAGATACGCCTACGGGCCTTGTGGTTGATTCCATAGGCAACTGCTATATCACGGGTTATTACAACAGCCCATCGATCAACTTCGGGATATATCCATTGGTGAACAGCGGTGGGGGCAATTCTGATATTTTTGTGGCTAAATATGACCCGGAAGGCACAGCCTTATGGGCGCGATCGGCTACCGGCACCACCGGCGGCATTGAGGTTTCCAGATCCATTGCCGTGGACAAGCTGGGCAATAGCTACATCACAGGCAACTTCAACAGCGATTCAGTGAAATTTGATGGCATTGTTCTCGAAAAAGTAAGCAATATCAACATGTATATAGCTAAGTTGGCCCCGAATGGCGCTGTGGCCTGGGCGAACCGTGCCAACTGCAACGGTGACTCATATGGTTATTCTGTTGCGGTAGACCCTGAGAACAACTGTTATGCTACGGGTTCATTCAAGAATACGCTTCAGATTGGTGATACCACGTTCACCAGCGCGGGATACCGTGATATTTTTACAGTAAAATATGATCCTGCCAACACGGTGTTGTGGGCAACTGCAGCCGGAAGCACGGCAGATGACGAGCCTTACGCAGTGGCCACTGATTATCTCGGCTATTGTTACCTGACCGGGATATACAAAAGCCCGACGATCAGTTTCGGTTCATGGCCGCTGACAAACAACAGCAACGCCGGTTTTGCTGATATTTTTGTTACAGAATACGATTCGTATGGCGGCGTGGTGTGGGCAAAATCCATCGGCGGGCTTACCAACGACAACCCCAACGCCATTGCGCCGGACCTTTCACGGAATTTCGTAATTGCGGCAAGCCTTGGCAGCACGAGCATTATTGTTGGCGATACCACACTATACAACGCCGGCACCGTGGATGCACTGGTCGTAAAATCAGGCAACACACCGGCCACGGGTATTACCGAAACCGTTGGTATGTCCGGCATTTCGTTATATCCTAACCCTGCCAAAGATTTTATTGTGATTGGCGGAGTGGAAAATTCGGAAATTGAAATTTTCGACATGCAGGGACAGTTGTGCCGTAAGTTGATTTTAACATCAGCAGAAATGCGGATCAATATTAGCGACCTGAAGGCAGGGGTTTATTTTATCAATGCCAGAAATGATAAGTTTTTCAGGACGATAAGGCTGATCAAGATTTAGAAGCCAAAGAAATAGACGTATGAATTTTGGCGGGTGCTAATAGCTGGAGTTCAAAGGCCTTGTAATTGACTTTGGCGGTGGGCAAAAAAAGTGCGAAGTTCGGAAACTTCGCACAACGGGGGAATAAAATTCGCGCAACTTTGTTCGGTCGTTATGGCTCAAAATAAAAAAATTAAAGCTCATTTTTGAGGAAAATTGAGCCGTATTTCGTATATTTGTGAGCTATAAAATGTAAAATCATGCCGGAAACGAGACAAAATGAAATTTTAAATTTTATTAAGGACCATGCAAACTGCTCTTCAGGCGAGATTTATAAGAATTTTGCGGCCTTAATAAGTTATTCGACAGTTAAACGAATTTTATCTCAACTTCTAACTGATCAGTATATAATTTCGGAGGGACAAGGGAAAGGAACAAGATATTTTATTTCACAGTCCTACGAATTACTATATCCGATTGACATTGATAGCTACTATAAAAAGGAAATTGACGAAAGGAAGATCAAGGAAGAGTTCAATAGCCATATCTTTGAATTATTGGACAAGAGTGAAATTCTAAGCGTGTCTGAACTTTCAAAATTGGCAGATTTACAAAATGAATTTTCTAAAAATATACTACAATTATCTGACTTCGAATACAAAAAAGAGCTGGAACGACTGGCCATTGATTTAAGTTGGAAATCATCACAGATTGAAGGAAACACCTATTCATTACTTGAGACCGAAAGGTTGTTAAAAGACAAGGAAACTGCGTCTGGTAAGACCAAAGAAGAAGCAATTATGTTGCTGAATCATAAAGATGCCATCGACTTTATAGTTGAAAACCCTGACTACTTAACGCCTTTGACGATTTCAAAAATTGAAGACATACATCGCATACTTATTAAGGAATTAGCGGTTGACAAAAACATAAGGAAACACAGAGTTGGTATTTCAGGTACGAATTTCCGGCCACTTGACAATGAATTTCAATTACGTGAAGCCTTGGAATCTGCCTGTAAACTTGTGAACAAGAAAGAAAATATTTTTGAAAAAGCATTGTTGATTTTAGTTCTGATTTCATACATCCAACCGTTTATGGACGGAAACAAAAGGACAGGCAGAATTGTCAGCAATGCAATTTTGATGAAATATAAACATTGTCCCATTTCATTCAGGACTGTTGACTCTGTGGATTACAAAAAAGCAATGTTGCTCTTTTACGAACAAAACAATATATCAAGATTAAAAGAGATATTTATCAACCAGTTTGAGTTTGCGGTTAAGACGTATTTCTGAGTGTAAAAAGTTAATTTCGAAAGGAAACGTCCGGAACCTCGGACAGCTGCTTATCTATTCGCTGTGTATTTTTTATAATTTTTCTAAATGGATTGAATATATTAATATCTTTGGAGGTGTTAATTTGCCTGCGGAAAATTGTATTTGGAAAATAAATTACGCTTAGCAGGTTGATGCCAGAAAGATATGGGTTGCCTTAGGCGGTGAATATATTAGTTATTGCCATGTAAGTTAGGCAGGCAAAGACATGGAAAATTTGGGAAATAACCTATTGTGAAGTGACAGAAAAGAACAATATTTATAATTTGAAAAAAGTAGCATTTTGGCAATCTATAAAACGATATTTTGGTATTTTTGAAAAACAATTTTGATCAAATGGGTAAAATACTTTCAATAATTGAAAAACATAGTGGGGGCAAATGCTTTTACTGCGATAGATGTTCCCTTGATCATCTGGTTTTCCAGGAATATCAAGATAATAACGAAGAATTTAAAGGGGAAAGAATTTTTGAAACTGAAAATAAGCAGGGAAAAAACATTACATTAGAAAAAAGAAAAGTTGGCTATTCTTTGTTTAAGTATTTTCTTGATGGTGCCAGAAGAACATATAAGATTGTTGATTTTGCCACACCTGATAATAAGTTTTTACCAATTGTTGCTGGTCAAATTGCGACTGCGGTTTGTATAAGAGAAAATAAAAAACTCAAGAATCATAAAATTAATAAAAAAAATATTCTCGCTTTACCTGATCGTCTTGGGGATGAGTTTGATACGATCCAAAGTGAATTGACGAGTTTGAAATATCATAACTTAACGATTGATAAAATTGTAAAGTATAGATACCAGCCTAACCCAGATCGACCTTTTGAAAACCTTGCTATTGCTAAAATTCAATTGGAAATGCTTAATATGGAGATTAATTTGATTAGCGAAATGGTACACTCGGAAATGCTAAAAACTGATCAGATGCTGATAATAGATGGATCCTTACAGTTTAGTAGTATTAAAGAAGAAAATGAATACATAATGCGGGATGTTATTGGTATTTCAAAAACTTTTAATCCTCATCTTCAAGGAATATTAAAAACAAAGTCTAAAGAAATTGGACATCATTTATTAAACCTTAAGTTTGGCGAAAGAACTCCTGTTTACGTGTATGAAACGAAAAAAGAGAAAGCTAATAAGTACTTAAAGATCGGGGCTTGGTATTTAAGAATAAGGGAACAAAAATACTCACCCAATCCATTAAGTGGGATTATTAAAGTTGAAAGAATTGCTACTACTCAAAAAGAAAAGGAAGATGGATTTAGCACCGATATGATTGATGAAATTTCAAGTGCAATACTCCTTGAAAGAAATGTTACTTGTTTTGGAAATGATGAAAGATGGGCAAACCATATTTATCCAATATATTTGACCGAACAATTCTTAAAAAGTTCTTTTGTAAGTGATCAGTATTTTCTAAATATTTTTTAAAATGAATGAAATAGGTAAGATTTCGGCATCGGAAAAATTTCCGACAACAGTAGATCAATTTTATTTTTGGTTGAAGGATGGTGTCATAGTTAGACCTTTCGATATTGTAAAAATAGAAAAACATTATAATGGGTCAATAACATATGGTATAATAGAGGACCTTGTTCATATTACAGATGGAACAGGGCCAATTGGAAGTTACGTTTCATCGGATTTTGGCGATGTTATTTCCGAACCACAAACTTTACGATTAGGACTAACTTATGCTAAATGTAAGGTGATGGCAAACTGCTCTAAAGGTGGTGAAGAGCAAATCTATATGCCTTTACAGGACGGACAGGTCGTATATTTTTGTAGTGAGGATGAGGTTATAGAAGCATTAGGATTGGATAATATTGAAAATCCAATTCCAGCAGGTTTTATTGAAATGTCAAATAATATTTCTGTGCCCATTAATTTTAATAGAGATTTTGTAATTGGACCAGAGGGTGCACACCTGAACATTTCTGGAATTTCGGGACTTGCAACTAAAACTTCATATGCAATGTTTCTTTTACAAGCTTTGCAGCAAAAAGAAGATGATTTGTCAATAATAGTTCTTAATGTTAAGGGGGCCGACTTACTTAGATTAGATGAGCCAAATCCAATTTTAAGTGAAACACAGAAAGATGATTATTCCAAAGCCGGAATACAATGTAAACCTTTTGATAACGTAAAATACTTTTATCCTTATTGTAAGAATAAGGAAAGAAATTACAGTAACACATATTTGAATAAAAATTCTTTAAAGCAACAACATGATAATAATCAAGCTTTAAATTACATTTATACTTATGAGAATAATTACGAACAGATAGATTTACTTTTCAGTAATATTGATGATCCAAGTATGACAATGTTCTCCATTATGTCTTTAATTAGCGAAAGTGATGAATTTAAGGGCTTGACATGGGATTCATTCCTAGAATTACTTGATGAGAATACAAAGAAAGGGAAAAATACAAATTCTGAAATTACTGTTCAATCCTGGCGGAAATTTAAGAGGTTAGTTAGAACATCGATTACGAACAATATATTCCAAGAATCACTAGGGTCAAAAGAAAAACGACAAGTAATTTTAAAAGATGAAATAAAAAAAATAAACAAAAACGAAGTTTATACAATTGATATTTCAAAGATGGATGAACAATTACAATGTTTTGTGTTTGGAGACATTGTTAAAGCAGTTTATGAATTGAAATTAGGAGAAACAGACAGGAATGATATAGAAAACATCCCTAAAAGAGTTGTGATTTTTGTCGACGAGCTTAATAAATATGCCTCCTCTGCTGCACCTAAAAGCTCGCCGATTCTTAATAATATACTTGAAATTACGGAGCGTGGCAGGTCAATGGGTATAATTTTGTTCTCAGCTGAACAATTTAAAAGTGCTGTTCATGAACGAGTGAAAGGAAATTGCTCAACCCATGCTTATGGAAGAACAAATGCAATTGAAATTTCAAAACCTGATTACAGGTTTATTCCGAATGTGTTTACTAATATGATGACTCGATTGGGGAAAGGTGATTTAATAATTGAGCATCCCATATTTAGGTCATTGTTGAAAATAAAGTTTCCATTTCCTTCGTATCATCAAAATAATGAAGATTAATATATGAGTGAACGAATTGTTGGTAAAAATGCTTTAGAAACCCTGACTACAGGGATGTATAAGGACTCCAGAATAATTTTTCGGGAATATATACAGAATTCAAGCGATGCAATTGATAATGCAATAAATCAAGGGATTTTAAAAAAAGAGAACAATCGTATTGATGTGAAAATTGATATTTCTAAAAGGGAAATTCGTATTAAAGATAATGGTACGGGAATTTCAAATTCTGAAGTATATAAAAACTTAGGAGATATTGGTGTTACAACTAAAGATTATAAAGAAAACAGAGGGTTTAGAGGTATTGGACGATTAGGGGGATTAGGTTATTGTGATGAGTTATTATTCATTACGAGTTTAAAGGGGGAGCCGATAAAAACCATAACAAAATGGGATTGTAAAGAACTAAGGAGGCTTCTAAAACCCAATGTTGCACCTGATATGAGCCTAATTGATGTTGTAAACGCTGTCACTAATGAAAGTTCAGAAACTGAAAACTCAGAATCTCATTATTTTGAGGTTATTCTAAAAGGTATTACAAAGAACAATGATAAGCTTTTGTCAATAATTGAAATAAATGATTATTTGTCCCAATCAGCCCCAGTTCCTTTCAATTACCAAAATCTCACTATGCTTAAAGCAATAAATGAGAATTTGTCTAAACGGGGTAAGCAACCCGAAGAATACAATGTATTTTTAAATGGTGAACAAATTTTCAAACCTTATAAAAGAAAAGTACAAGCAGGGAAGGAAAATGAAAAAGATTTTATTGAAGACATCATATTTTTTGATTCATATAATGAAGATGGAAGCTTGTTCTTTCTGGGTTGGTATGCAGTTACTGCATTATCGGGGTCTATTAAAGAAAATGATGTGAATGGTATTCGCGTCAGGAAACACAATATTTTAATTGGAGATAACTATACACTCGATCCATTCTTTGGAAATAATCCAACTTATCAGGTGCGTAACAGATGGTTTATTGGTGAAATTTATGTGTATGACGAAAACTTATTACCAAATGCCAGAAGAGATGATTTTGAAGAAAATGAAACGTATTTCAATTTTAAAAGTGAGGTTGAAAAAACGACAAAGGAACTAGGTAGGCTACCTCATGAAGTTTCCAAAGGTAGGAATGCTCAGAAAGAAATTGTGAGAGCTGTAAATGAAATTGCTAATATAAAAAATGAGATTAATGGTGGTATTACATCTGCAGGAAAGGAAAGAATATCAGATAAGATCAGCAAGATAGAAGAAAATCTAAAGAAAGTACCCTCCAAAAAGAATGATAAACCAAAAGCATCATATATTATTAATAAATCAAAAATTCAAAAAGCAGAAGAACCTTCTGATAAAAAGGATTTGATTTTGATGGAACTGGAAAAACTAAAGAATGAAGTTTCTGAGTCCAAAAACTATATGGCAGATCAAGTTCCTTCCAGTTACCCTAAAGATGTAAGAAAAGTTGTTAGAAAGATATTTGAGGTAATTGATAAAGAATTATTGGAATTGGATGCAAAAAGGTTACAAGGAAAAATTATTGAAGAATTAAAAAAATAAATGTGATGATTGTACCAGCTATTAGGGTAATTCAAAATGAAAAGGACGTTTTTATATTTTCCTTAAATGCTATGTTCTTACTCGAAATTACAGATTGTGATAATCCACGTGATGTCGATAAAGAGGAAGGGATTCAACGTCTGTTTAAAAAAGAAAAGGGTATGGCAATAGCAAAATATATTGACAATGAGAGTCCAATTTTACCAAACAACATCATTATCAATTTAAATCTTGAAAAGTTCAAATTGACGATTGATGATGTTTTTATCAATGGATTTATTTGCTTTGATAAATTAATCGAACAAGCAACTAAATTAGAAATTTCACAAAAAGAAATAGCATTTATTATTGATGGTCAACATCGTTTACGAGCATTTGAATATACAAAAGAAAAGAACTTCCCATTAATAATCTCTGCAGTTATTAATAGGTCCTTAGCTGAAATTGCAGAAATATTTGTAAAGATTAATTATTTTCAAACGCCCGTTAGTAAATCAAGAGCATTAGATTTAATTAGCCTTGGAGAAAATGTTTTTCCGGAATTTAAGAATCATCACGAATTGACTAAAAAACTTAATGATAACCTAGAATCTCCATTTTACAATAAGATTAAAATGCTAGGGCTTGGTGATGGTATTATTTCTCAAGCAAGCTTTATTGATTCACTAATTAAATATAAAATAATACACACATTGAATGAACTGTCAATACCTCCGTTTGAAAATGATAACTTATATAGTGTTTTATGGGTATACTTTGATGTTATTAAGGTAAAATATATAGATTGTTGGAAAAACCTCGATAGTAACTTAACTAAGGCCTTTGGTATTAGAGCATTGTTTAAGGTATTAAATGATTTAATAAATAAATACAGCGCTGAAAACAAAGAATTTTCTACAAAAAATCTAAATGATACTTTTAAAAACATCGATAATGATTTTTGGTATTCCGAACCTGTTTCAAAACTTGGTGGTGAAAAAGGCGTTACCATTCTTTATAAATTAATATTAGATAAAATATAGATTATGAGTTTTTTAATTAATAAAACAACTGTTGTCGAAAAGAATCTCGATTCCGTTATTAATGATTTTATTAATAAAATTAAGTCAGAAAAAGATGAATTTAATGCAATACTTGGCTACATTGAAAGTAAAAATGAAACTTTAAACAATTTTATTAAAGAGGAAAAATCTGATTTAATGAAAATAAATCAATTAGCTGTATTAAGAAAGTGGAATTCTTATACTCCAATTCTTCCAGAAAAAGAGGATATAATTAATAAAGGCGGGGGGTATTTCATTTCATATAATAATACTGGAATCGTTATTGATCCCGGTTATAATTTTATTGAGAACTTCTTAAATGCAGGATATCGACTTGATGATATAGACATTATTTTCATTTCTCATGCACATGATGACCACACTGCACAACTAGAAGCTATATTCTCATTATTATATAAAAGAAACAAAAGGTCAGAACATCCGAAGCAGATTGAATTATATTTAAATCTTGGTTCATTTAAAAAATTTGCGGGCTTTTTTGATTTAACTACTATTAATCCCAAAAGCTATATTAATAAGATTTTTATTCTTAACGAACATCATCATTTTGATATTAATCCAGATATAAGTGTATTTATTAGCAAAGTAAAACATCATGAAATGATTACTGCAAATTATTCTGTTGGATTGACTTTCTCCCTTGGTAATCAAAATGAGGAACCAGTAATTTTGAAATTTACATGTGATACTGGCTGGGATACTAAAATTGAGAATGAGAATGAAGAATTAATGAGTGTTTATAAAATAAATAATATAGACATTCTAGTATGTCACATTGGAAGTATTAAAAAGGATGAGCTGGATTATGACATAAACAAGTCTTTTGCAGATAATGAGTCAACGGGAAATATACTTTACGGATATCATCTTGGATTGATTGGTGTAGTTGCAGAAATTCATAAATGGAATCCAAATATTGCGTTAATTTCGGAATTTGGTCAAGAATTAAATGCTGTAAGAATAAAAATAGCTGATAAAATACAATCTGAATTGAAATGTCCTACGTTACCTGTAGATATTAATTTTAAAATCAACCTGGATGATTTTAAAATTCAATCTTATAAGACGAAAAAATATCATGATGTTAACAATATCATACCTGGTAAAAAAGATGATGGATCAATCGTATTTTATAATAAAAATGAATTATCAGCCTCAGAATTATTGGATGAACAAAAGGCTGTAAATATAATGCCAATTTATTAATGAGCAACATATTATTAATTGAACCATCATATAAAAACAAGTATCCTCCTCTTGGCTTGATGAAAATCTCATCTTTTCATAAGAAGAAAGGAGATAATGTAATATTTTTCAAAGGGTGCAGTCCAGAGTTGAAGAATTTTAAATGGGATAGGATTTATATCGCAAGCTTGTTTACTTTTCATTGGATCAAAACAATTAACACTATTAGGTACTACCTTAATAGCGTTGAAAATACTCGCAATATTTATGTTGGCGGGGTAATGGCTACTTTAATGATAGAAAAATTAGAAGAGCAATTTGATATAAATGTTGTTAGTGGTCTTTTAAACGAAGAAGGTAAAATAGGATTAAATAATGATCAAATGATTGATTCTATTTTACCTGATTATTCGATAATTGATCAACAAGAAAATAAAATATTAGATTACGAATATCCAACAAAGGATTGCTACATAGCATACGCAACAAGGGGCTGTATTCGTAAATGTGCTTTTTGTGCAGTTCCAATAATAGAACCGCTCTTTTCTAATAGTCTTTCAATCGCTCATCAAGTAAATGCAATTAAAAAAAAGTATGGAGAAAAGCGGAATTTATTATTAATGGATAATAATGTTCTTGCATCAGAGTGTTTTCCACAAATAATTGAGGAAATTAAAAATTTGGGGTTTTATAAAGGGGCAAAATACACCCATGAAAAGAATGGAAAAAAAATTACGGTTAATAGGTATGTAGATTTCAACCAGGGCATTGATGCACGTTTACTGACAATTGACAAAATGAGATTGTTCAGTGAAATTGCAATTAGTCCACTACGCATTGCTTTTGATAATATCTCGGATAAGGACATTTATATTGAAAAGGTTAGATTAGCTGCAGAATATAAAATCAAGGTTCTATCAAATTATATACTATTTAATTTTACTGACACTCCTGAAGATTTTTATGAAAGATTGAAAATCAATATAGTATTAAATCAAGAATTTGAGAAAAATGGATATTGTACTAGAATATGGTCTTTTCCAATGAAATATACGCCGGTTTTAGGTGAAATAGCTTTAAATAGAAAACATGTTGGTAAACATTGGAATAAAAAATTACTTAGGGGAATTCAATGTGTGCTATTAGCTACGCATGGTGTTGTTGGTCCTAAAAAGGCTTTTTTTGAAGAAGCTTTTGGTCGTGATGTTGAAGAATTTAAAAGAATTTTATTAATGCCAGAGACATTTATCATAAGGAGGTTTGAAAATGCAAGAAAAGCTAAATTATTACAATCAAGAATTGAAAAGTTAAATAAAGAAGAAAAAAATCAATTGCTTAAAATTATTTATAAAAATGATTTTTCTAATATTGAAGAGTTAACCCAAAACAAAAGTATTCTTAATATTTTAAGATATTATAAGTTGAAATAATTTTTGATGAAATTCCACAAAACAACGAAGCCGTAACTTTGGGCTGTTGCACACCTCTGACTTGTCTTTCAACATTCAAGCATGACATCAAAAATAATCAAACAAGTAGCAATATTCAGAGCCTACTGATTCCTCTCCAGCCTCTTCTTCTCCGCGATCTTTTTCAATTCTTCTTCCTGTATGCCTTTGGGAACAGGCTCGTAACGGAAAAACTCCATCGAATAGTTGGCCCTGCCGCTCGACATATTCCTTAGTTGCGTAGCGTAACCAAACATTTCCATCAGGGGCACAAAAGAATTTACTTTTTGCGAGCCTTTACGGAAACGGCGCATGGCTTCGATCTTGCCGCGGCGGCGGTTCAGGTTGCCGACAATTTCTCCGATGTATTCGTCCGGGGTGTTCACTTCCACTTTCATCACCGGTTCGAGGAGGACAGGGTTGGCCTTTAAAAACGCATTTTTAAAACAAATAGAGGCACACGTCTGGAAAGCCATGTCCGAAGAGTCTACCGGGTGGTAAGCGCCGTCCAGCAAGGTAACTTTAACATCTACGATCGGGAAGCCGGCAATGATCCCGGAACTCATCGTTTTCTGTATGCCTTTGTTTACCGAAGGCACATATTCTGCCGGTATTACCCCGCCCTTGATCTTGTCCACAAATTCGTAGCCTTTGCCTTCGTTAGGTTCCACGCGCAGCACGGTACGGGCAAATTGTCCGCGGCCGCCGCTTTGTTTGGCATGTTTATAATCGTCTTCGCATTCGAGGGTGATGGCTTCGCGGAACGCAACCGAGGGTTGGCCAACCACCACATCAACACCAAACTCACGGCGCAGGCGGTCGATGATGATCTCGAGATGAAGCTCGCCCATACCGGACACAATGGTTTCGCTGGTCTCATCGTCGTAACGCATGTTAAACGACGGATCTTCATTAGCAAGTTTGTGCAGGGATTCGATCATCCGTTCCTGGTCGGCCCGTTTGGCCGGGTTGATCTTCAGTTCAATGACCGTTGGCGGGATGTGGATGGATTCCAGATGCAGCGGATGTTCGCTGTCGCAGAGGGTGTCACCGGTTTTGGTGATTTTCATGCCGATGAGCGCTACGATATCGCCGGGCCCGGCTTCGCTGATCTCTTCGCGGTCTTTTGCCCTGATCTTCAGGATGCGGCCGGCACGTTCGTATTTTCCTTTGGTAGAATTCAGCAGTTGCATGCCGCTGGTCAGGGTGCCGGAATAGATACGGATAAAAGTCTGTTGCCCGACAAACGGGTCATGGATGAGTTTGAAGGCAAGGGCAGCAAAAGGTTCTTTGGGTGACGGGTTCCGGCTCCTGGTTTTTTCGCTGTCATCAACATCGAGGCCTACCACGGCGCCAACGTCAATAGGTGAGGGCAGGTAGTCTACCACCGCATCAAGTAAAAGCTGAATGCCTTTGTTTTTATATGCGGCGCCGCAGAAAACCGGTGTGATCAACAGTTTCAGCGTTGCTTCACGGGCAGCTTTTTTTATAAGATCGGCAGGGATGTCTTTTTCATCAAAATACAGGTTTCTGATTTCTTCATCATAATCACCCAGTTTTTCAACCAGCAGCATGCGTGCATCTTCAGTTTTCTGCCTGTATTCTTCGGGGATGTCCATTTCAATTCTCTGAAATTCCTTAAACGTATAGGCTTTCCGCTCGATGATATCGATAATTCCGTTAAAATCTTCTTCGGAGCCCATGGGAATTTGGAATGTCAGGGCTTTGGCGTCAAGGTACCTGTTCATCATGCCAACCACTTCGAAGTAGTCGGCTCCGGTGCGGTCCATTTTGTTGACAAAAGCGATGCGGGGCACTTTGTAGCGGTTGGCCTGGTTCCAGACGGTTTCGGTTTGGGGTTCCACGCCGCCCACGGCACAGAATACCGCAACCATTCCGTCGATGACACGTAAGGAACGTTCTACTTCCACGGTAAAATCAACGTGTCCGGGCGTGTCGATGAGGTTGATCTGTGAATCTTTCCAGTGGCATGAAATAGCGGCTGAAGCAATGGTGATGCCGCGTTCCTGTTCCTGTTTCATAAAGTCCATGGTGGCTTGCCCGTCGTGGACTTCGCCTGGTTTGCGTGTTACACCTGTGAAGAAAAGGATGCGTTCCGACACGGTGGTTTTACCGGCATCAATATGTGCCGCAATGCCGATGTTTCTGAGTTTTGTTAAAGACATAAAAGTATTAGTTTAAATAAGTATCAATACTGATGTCAGAATTTAGTCCGCCGCGGCGGATCTGAATTCAGAAATAAAAAAAATATGAAATTTGGCTTAGTTCCTACAGAGATAATGCTCTTAGAGAAAATGAGCAAATTTTTTGCAAAGGTACAAATTTTTTCTGACTAGAGAGCCAATTATATAAAAAACAAAATCAGCAACTGGGCAATAATGATCCTCAGGAACATGACCAGGGGGTAAACGGTGGCATACGCGACAGATGGCGCATCCGACTGGGCGATGGTATTGGCAAAAGCCAGTGCCGGAGGGTCGGTCATGCTTCCCGAAAGCACCCCGCAAAGTTCAAAGAAATTTCTTTTCAACATAAATTTTGCCAGCATCCCAACGAGCAATATCGGAATTACCGTGATCAGCGCGCCGTATCCGATCCAGATGATCCCGTCTCCGGAAAGCAGGGTTGATACAAAACTCTCACCCGATTTGAGGCCCACACTTGCCAGGAACAGCACGATGCCGGTCTCACGCAGGATCATATTCGCGCTTGGTGTAGTATATGAATTTAATGAGAATCTGTAACCGTAACGGCTGATCAATATGGCGACGATCAACGGCCCGCCGGCCATTCCCAGCTTCACCGGGGTAGGTATCCCCGGAATAGCCAACGGAATTGATCCTAAAATAATACCCAGTAAAATACCGGTGAAAATCGGGAACAGGCTGGGTTCGTTCAGCCGGTTCAACGAGTTTCCCAATACCTGTGCGACATTTTCAATAGATTTTTCATCGCCTACGATCGTAAGCTTATCACCGAACTGAAGTTTAATATCGGGGTGCGCCAACAGTTCAATACCGGAACGGGTAATCCGGGTAATGTTGATTTCAAAACGCGAACGTAATTTCAGGGTAACTAATGGTTTCCCTATAACATGTCGGTTTGTGACCAGGATTTGTTTTGAGTTCAGTTTCCCGGGAAATGCTGCCAGGTCAAAAACGCTGGGCTCGCCAAGCAAACGGACCAGTTCGGGAATGTCACCTTTTTGAGCAACCAGCAACACGGTATCACCGTCTTCAAACTGTGTCCCGGAATTTGCAACAGATTCAACACCATTGTGTAAAATGCGGGAAATTACGGCATCGTTTTTAAAATGATGAATGATCTCACTGATTTTTTTTCCGAATACTTCCGGGTTTTTGATCACAATGCTGACTTTTTCAGGCTTGGCTATGTCAGGATGTTGCCGTTGCTCATAATCTTCCTGCTCTTGTTTGATGTTGGTTTTAGAAATTTTCCGAATGATCATCATGGTCAGGATGATGCCCAGGACGCCGAATGGGTAGGCCACGGCGTAACCAAGCCCGATGTCAGGCACGACATAACCTGCCACATTTCCGGAGGTCTGTTCCAGCGCCTGCTGCGCAGCGCCAAGCCCGGGCGTATTGGTGACCGCACCCGACATGATGCCTGTCATGACAGCCATGGAGACACCGGTAATGAGGTGTAATACAATGGTGGTTAAGGCGCCCAGAATAACAACAGCGGTTGCAAGAAGATTTAATGTTAATCCGTCTTTTTTCAGCGATGAAAAAAAACCGGGGCCGAGTTGCAATCCAATAAAAAAAACAAACAGCACCAAGCCGAAATCTTTAATAAATTCCGAGGCTTCATGGTTGACCCTGAATCCAAAATGCCCGGCCACGATCCCCATGAATAACACAAAAGCGATCCCGAGTGAAACGCCGTAAATTTTTATTTTTCCCAGTAAAACACCTGTGGCGATGACAATGCTGTAAACAAGCACCGTATGGGCAATCGAATCATTAAAGATTAAGTCGGTAAACCACTTCATCGGTTCAGCTTTTTATAGAATTTGTAGTATATGCAGACAACAAAATTACATTTTTTTATTCATAATCAGTGATGATTTTATGCCTGATTTCTAATTGGTTAGAATAAATCCTATGAAAATTATTTTTTGAGGGCCCTGAGGAAGATGTTATACCCGGCATTTTCTTTTTTGGCTAAATACAAAATGTAATCGGCACTGTCTGATTTTATAAAACTGAAAGAAGCGCCCAGATGCCCGTTTTCGTTATCATCGGCATAGTTGTTTGTGAATACGGGGTTGTTGGGGTGCGGCATAAAACTTTTGCCGCCGTCGGTTGACAGGTAAACGCCCAGTTGTGCATCGTTCACATTGCCTGATTTGTCAAGGTACATCCTTCTGGTAATATAATGGTGCCAGGCGCCCATCTTGAATTTTTTTGCCCCGGCAACCAACAGAAAAATACTGTCGCCGCGAACCTCTACATAGGCGGGTTCGCTTACGCCGGGTGAACTTCTCCATCCCTGGTGTTCGCTGATAACCGGGTTGGCGCCGTGTTGTGTCCATACCTCCAGGTCGTGAGAATAGGCCATGCCGATGTTCTCTTCCCCTTTGGAATTCCGGCCGTCATAAAACATGATGAATTTATCATGATACCGGCAAACTTTTGCATAAAAACAGCTTTGGTCGTTCCACGAACCTTTTTTACCGGGCGATATCAGCGCTTGTTCCTTGATTTTATAAGGTCCGAGAATCGAACTGTCTGAAACGGCCAGCCCGATATGCCTTTTGCCAAAATTGTCGTAGCCATTCAGAAACAGGTACCATGCATTGTTGAAATATTCTATGTCGGAAACCACGGGCGTCTGTGCTGGCTTGCCGTTTGCCCAGGGAATATTTTTAAAATCTGAAGGCATAAATAAGGGTTTGCCTGATTCATCCGGTCTCCAGTTAATTAAATTTTCAGACATTGCAACGTACGTAATGATGGTGTCGTTATCGCATTCATTGATAAACATCACCCAGCGATTGATGGCGTATACATAAACGAGCCCGCCAAACTCGGCGCTTTTTCCGTGAAATCCATGGAACAATTTAGTGTCAAGTACCGGTAATGCAGAATCTTTTACAAAGCCCGTTGGGCATGTATTCCAGAAAACAAGGCGCTGATCATTGTCAGGATAACCGCTTCCCCGTACCAGCCTGCCAAGTTTTATCGTGTTGTCGGGGAATATGGTGTCTATCCGGCGGAGGTTTTCAACACCCGCATCAAACAAAGGAACATTGCTGCCCCAGCCGATCACCCAGTTTTTAAAATTTCGTTCATTAATATAAAAGTTTTCAGGGAGGTTCGCGAGGATTTTTTCAGTTTTTCCGCCGGAGATCACTTTCAGATAGGTGCCTTCGATGCTGTTGTCCTGTTCGGTATTGACGATCATGCATTTTTCATGAAGGAAAAAAGGAAAGTCAGGTGATTTCTGTTTTTTTTCGTTGCAGGAACACAGCAGAAAACAAACGGTGATAATGAATATTTTCCTTTTTAGGTGGGGCACGATATAAGGATTTTTTGTTTTTGTTTATAATCGAATCAAAGCCGTTTTATTTCTTTTTATTAAACTGGTAAGTCGTGTATTCCAGAAAATCCGCCACACTCAATGTGAAGGATGTTACCTGCTGCCCGGTAATTACAAACGGGAACACTTTTATGCCAAACATAGGTTGGCTATAAGTACACAGAAAACGATTATTGCCCATGTATTCCAGCTTTGCCGAAAGGTTCTTATGATGTTCAAAACTCAGTTTTAACCCATTACCATCTTTTGTAGCCGTGATGGCGCCATAGACTTCGTTTTCGTAAACGCCCTCAAACGCTGAAACAGGCAGTGGCAGCGCCGGTTTTAGTGCCACCGAGTCGCGCCAGCTTTTTATTTCATAAGTATCACGTGCGGTGCTTCGCTTAAAATAATTATTGTAAATTTTGCTGTAGTTTCTGTATGGAAGATTCAAGTATGCGTCCATGATTTCTAATTTCAACGCTTCATAAAAATAGTTCTGGTCAGTATTGGTAAGTACCACGATGCCAAGGTTTTCATCAGGAACAAGCGTCACTGAAGTTACAAAGCCGTCAACGCCACCGTTATGCATGACCAAACCGTGGCCTTCGTAGTCCTGCAATTCCCAGCCAAGGCCGTACAGCGAGTAGTTTGTTTTGTTGAATGGGTTATACCCGCTACCTATTATGGATTTTGGCTCACGTGTTTGCATTATGGCATCGTAGGGAATCACATTTTTGTTGTTGTATTTTCCGCTGTCGAGCAAGGCCAGCAGCCAGTGGCTCATATCATTTACAGAGGAGCAGATGCTGGCGGCAGGGCCTAATGCATCGAAATTGCCGTAAGGTATAACTTCTAACTTTCCTTCAACCATGGTGTGAGCAGCAGCTTTATTGTCGGCTGTTTTTATTTCGGAGATCAGCGCCAGGCTCCGTTTCATCTCCAAAGGCTTGAAAATCCTGGTGCGGATAAATTCCTCCCAGCTCAAGCCGCTAATACTGCGAAGTGCGGTGCCTGCAAGCATAAAACCGGTGTTGCAGTATCCCCATTTGGTTCGGAAACTATTAACAGGTGTTAGTTTGCCGTATTTTTCTATGATTTCTTTACTGCTAAGGTCCGAATCGAAAAAGGTAAAATCCCCCTGGAAGGTTGAGGTTCCCATACGGTGGCACATAATGTCGGTAAGTGTTGCATTTTCTGCAACCCATGGATCTTTCATTTTGAATTCAGGTACCCATTTTTTTACTTTGTCATCGAGTGTGCATTTATTTTCAACAGCCATCCAGGCCAGGGCCGTTCCCGTAAAAGCCTTGGTGTTTGAGCCGATCATGAATAAGGTGTTTTCGTCCACCTTTTCCTTTTTACCCAGTTCGCAAACCCCATAGCCTTTGCTAAGCACAACTTTCCCGTCTTTTACGATACATACAGCCACACCGGGGATTTGCCATATTTTGAGCGCGTTGGTGATGTAGTTATCAAGGCTGTCGGTAACGAACGATGGCGCTTTTTGGGCGCTTACAATGATGCTGACCCATAACAACAGGATAAAAATTCCTATTGTCCTGATTTTTATAAATGTTGTTTTCATGTAAGTTGTGTTTTGAAAAAACAAACCTACAATTTTTTACGGACAAGGAACATGAGAAAGCCTAAAATCCATAGATTTTTTTCTAAAGCTTAACTGTCAGGCCTGCCATAAAATTGATCCCGGCCTGCGGAAAGTATCCGTCCATAGTCTGGTAACTGCCGTTGTAATAATACCGGTAAACCCAGGCATTGTTCTCGTACTTTTTATTAAAAATGTTGTTTACCATGAGCGAGGCGCGGATTTCTTTGATGAATCCTAGTTTAAAGGAATAATCTACCATGATGTCTGATATACAGAAAGGATTCAGTGAACGCGCTTTGTCTGAAGTGTTGTCGATGTATTGCCTGCTTACGTATTTGCTGATCAGCGAGATGTTAAACTTTTCAATAAAATTATACGTAAGGCTGTTTGCGGCCGTAATTTCCGGGGAAAAAGCAAGGTTTGTAGTACCCAGATTATTTTGAATCTGTCCTCCGTTGTCCCAATCATCCACATATTCTGTAAAATCAAGGATTTTGTTCCGGCTGAAGCACGCATTGACTTCCCATTTCAGCCTTTTAAACAAACGTGCGGCGGCACTGATCTCAATTCCGGCACGGTAACTAAGCGGTACATTCGACATGATGGCATAGCCTACTTCATTGATCTCTCCGGTTAGCACCAGTTGGTTTTTGTAATACATAAAATACCCGTTAGCGGTGGTTGTTACATATTTGCTGGTAAAGGTGTATCCCAGCTCCATATTGAACATGGTTTCAGGTTGGGGTGCCGGCCCTGAAGGATCGGCATCTGAAAAATTATTCCCGTTGGGCTCACGGTTCGATAAGGCCAGCGCCAGATACAGGCTGTGCTTGTTGTTGACATTATAGGTGACACCAATTTTGGGATTAAAAAAATTAAAGGTGTGGTTTTGCGAAATATCACGAAGTTTGGAGTCGAGGCCATCAAGCCCGAATTTCACGGTACGGAATTGCAGGTCGGCATAAGCAAAGACTTTTTTCCCGAAACTCAGGTTGATTTTTGAATATATGCTCATTTCAGATTTCTTTGAATTGTTTTCGTGCCAGCGGTATGCTGTATCTGCAATATTTAAGTAATCGGCACGGATGATCTCCCCGAAATGATCCCCAAGGTATTGATTGCCGGCTCCGCCCAATATCACTTTCAGGTTTTTATGGTTGTCGTATGTTCCGGAAAACGTGAAGCCATAAAAATGATTATCAAGCCATTTCTGGCGGACAAGGTTGGTGGCGCTTAGGGTGTCTCCGCCGATGATGACATCAGGCAGCCCGTAAGAGGCAAAATCAGAATTTTCTTCAAACTCTTCATAATAGCCGCGGCCGTATGTATAATGCAAGGCGGCATTCAGCAGGAAACGCCTGCCGAGTTCCTGCGAAAACAACAGCTGGTAATGATCCTGCTGGTAATTGTCAGTCTGGTTCTCATAGGTAAACGGATTATACCGCCTGTTGGTTTTCAGTGAATCCTTGGGAACGCCCATCCAGGCCTGGTAGGTTTTCTCTTTTCCGGAAGTGATCACCGCCTTGATGATGGTTTTTTCTCCATAATAACCACCGCTGATAAACATGGATTTCAGGTCGGATTTTCCCCTTTCGACATAACCATTCGAATTGACTTTTGACAAACGTACATCCACGGCACAATGCCCTGCCAGCAGCCCTGTCCCTGCCAAGAGGGTGTTTTTCCATGTGTCGAATGAACCGTAAGACACATCATATTCTGCGTACGGCAAAGGGTTGAGCTTTGTCGTCTGGAAATTAATACTGGCGCCGAATGCAGCCGAACCGTTGGTGGAAGTGCCGATACCTCGCTGGATCTGAACATTGTCTACCGATGACGCAAAATCGGGCATGTTCACCCAGAAGACACCTTGCGATTCGGCATCGTTCAGAGGGATGCCGTTCACGGTAACATTGATCCGGCTGATGTCGCTGCCGCGGATGCGCAGGCTGGTATAACCCACACCGTTGCCGGCATCGGATGATACTACCAGGGAAGGAGTGGAGTTCAAAAGGTAAGGAATATCCTGCCCGAGATTTATAGTGCTGATCTCTTTTTTGTCCACGTTGGTGAAGGTGGTTGGCTCATTTTCAGCCGCCCTGGTGGCGCTGATGATCACTTCGTCCTGCAACACAGCTCTTTTCTCAAGCGATACAGATACCGTGATGTCTTTATCCAACTCAATGTTTTGTGTAAAATCAGCATACCCAATGTATGTGACCTTCAGGGTGTAACTCCCTTTTTTCAGGTTTTTAAGGGAAAAGTTTCCAGCCTCATTACTGGTGGTACCCAGGTATTGCCCTTCTATACCGATGGAAGCCCCTGTTAATGCCTGTCCTGAATTTTTTTCACGGACCGTTCCAGAAATCGTAAATTGTGCCGATGCCAATAATGGTATAAGCATTGGCAGCACCAAACTCAGCAAAATCTTTTTCATTTTTTTATTTTTTATGTTAAACTCCGGATGGTTATAGAGGCAACTGCCATCCATTAAGTTTACCCTTACTCCCTACGCCGGCATTACCCGGATCAGGTTCAGAGGGTGTAATCTCAGCCCTTGTATTAAGGCACCCCTATTATTAATTGGGACAAAAATAAATATTTTTTTATTCTTACGCCTTTTTCCGTTTATAAAAGTGTAAATTTGTAAAGAGTCAGGGGATGTTTGCTGTTATGTTCTATGTACGTCATTATTGACTCCCATACTTATTATTAAAAAATATATCATGAATTTAATCATCATCAACGGGCCCAACTTAAACCTGGTGGGGATAAGGGAAAAAAATATTTACGGAGAAAAGAATTTTACAGAGTATTTTGCAGAGTTGCTCGTAAAGTTCCCGAATGTTAACCTGGAATATTTTCAAAGCAATATTGAAGGGGAAATTATCAACAAAATTCAACAGGTGGGTTTTACGTATGACGGAATTATTTTGAATGCCGGCGGGTATGCACACACTTCTGTGGCTATTGCGGATGCTATACGAGCTATTCCTGTCCCCGTTGTTGAAGTTCACATTTCCAATATTTTTGCACGCGAGGATTTCCGCCGGACTTCGTTGCTGGCTCCTGCCTGTAAAGGCTTGATTGCCGGCTTGGGTATTGATTCCTATCGTTTGGCCATAGAGTCCTTTATTAAATAAGTTGTCCTGAATACCTGGTGATTTTTTTGGGTTCTTACACCAAATTAATTTGATTATTTTGTAGTTTTTCACATGGCCGGTGAATTTTAAGTACATTTGTTAATACAATAAAAATCAATGATTAAAGATACCGTAATTCTTTTTCATCCCTTACCCTGGGAAGGTGGAATATTAAAGAAACGGGTACCCTATACGTTGTTGTTTTTGGAGCGTAACATCCGTGACCTAGGGCTTAATGTAGTATTGATTGATGAATGTGTTGACAAGAATTACGAGCCTATCGTAACAAAATATTCCGGACGCATCCTTTTGATTGGTATCAGCACCATGACCGGTTATCAATTGGTGGGCGCATTGCGTTTTTCCGAATTGGCCAGGAAGGTTACCGATGCACCTCAGGTATGGGGCGGCTGGCACCCGACCATATTGCCGGAACAAACCCTTGAAAACCAACGTGTGGATTTTGTCATAATGGGGCAGGGGGAAGAACCTTTCAGGAAATTGCTGATTGCTTTGATGAATGGTACCGGTTTCGATAATATTCCGGGATTAGCATTTAAAAAAAATGGAAAGATAATATTAAACCCCCGTGAAAAATACAAGGATGCCTTCAGCTATCCAAAGGTTGATTTTACTCTGATTGATATAAACAACTATATTTTCAGCAACTGGTACGCAAAAAGGTCAATCCGGTACATAACAACGCAGGGATGCCCTTATAAATGTGGTTTTTGTAGCTTGGCATTGGTATATGAACGTAAATGGTTCCACAAAACCGTGCCGGAAATCATTGATGAACTTGAGTATTTTATTAAGGTTGGTAACATTGACGGGGTAAAATTTGATGATGACAACTTTTTTGTGAACCGTGAGTTTGTCATGGAGCTATGCAGAGAAATGATCAAACGCAATTTGAATATTAAATGGTTCACCCAGGGCCATGCATCTCATCTGCTGACGCATTTTAAAGAAGAGGATTTTGAAATCATGAAGCAATCGGGAGCCGCCATGATTTCTATTGGTGCGGAATCGGGAGATCAGGTGGTTCTTGATTTAATTGCAAAGAATAACAAGGTGGAAGATAATATCGCCTGTTCTAAAATGTTTCACAAATATGGCATACAAACTTTCTATACCGCAATGGTCTGTTTTCCGGTGGATCCCGAACGTGATTTCAATGCGACCCTGGGCCTGTTGATGGAAGCAAAACTTATTGATCCGCAATTCAGATTTCTGCTTAGTTTTTATACCCCTTATCCCGGCACCGATCTTTATGAGCTGGCCTTACAAAACGGATATAAGCCGCCGCAATCATTGGAGGGCTGGGCAAAACATACGTTTAAAAGGGTTCGAATGCCATGGGTGGAGAAAAAATATTATTATAAGGCATGGCGGTTTATTGATTTTTACCTTCCTATGTCAGACCCTATGTTATACAAAAAAGCCCGGTGGTATTGGAGCCCGGTGGTTTTTATGCTTAGGTTGTTGTTTTATGGCCTGATCCGTTGGCGGTTCAGGAATAAAAACCTTAGGTTTCCATTTGAGGCAAATCTGGTTTTATATTCAATAAAAATTATAAATAAAGTTTTTGGGAGCCAGTTAAAACTGCGAATTTCAAAAGAAGGTTTTTTTGATTGAGATTTGAAGGTTATTAAAAATATGTTACTTTTGAAAATAATTATCTTGTACCATGAATATCGAAGATTTTATTCTGAAGATTGAAAACGAGTTCGAAGACCTGACTCCCGGCAAATTGAAACCGGAAAGCAAGTTTCGTGATATTTTCGACTGGAATTCTGTGAATGCCCTGACCATGATTGCCATGGTGGACAGCGAATACGATGTGATGCTGGTAGCGCAGGATTTTCAGAAATCAAAAACGATCCAGGACCTGTTCAACATCATTACGTCAAAAGCTAAAAAATAATGGCTCTTTTCAGCATACCGCATACCCGTATTGCAGGTATCAGCACTTGTGTGCCAAAGAATATCGTTGCGAACAAAGATTATAAATGGATCAGTGACAAGGAGCGCGAGCTTCTTATCAGAAAGACCGGTGTGGTTGAAAAACGCGTGGTCACAAAAGGGATGACAGCTTCCGACCTGTGTTATGAAGCTGCAAAGAAACTGATCGAAGACCTGAAATGGAATAAGGAGGAAATTGAGCTGGTAATTTTTGTTTCGCAGTCGCGCGACTTTCTGTTGCCGGCCACAGCGTGCATCCTTCAGGATAAGCTGGGCCTGCCCAAAACCTGCCTGGCCATCGACATGAACCTGGGTTGCTCGGGTTATGTTTACGGATTGTCTTTTATGGCTAATTACATCGCTCATTGCAACATTAAAAAAGCCCTCATGCTGATTGGCGATGTAACCCCGCTGGCTTCGTACCGCGACAAAACTGCGTACCCGTTGTTTGGCGATGCAGGAGCTGCTACGGCCCTGGAGTATGACGAAAATGCGGCGCCCATGCATTTCAATTTACAGTCGGATGGCTCCGGATATAAGGCAATCATCATTCCTGATGGTGGCATGCGGAATTACCCGACAAAAAAATCTTTCGAATATAAAAGCTACGGAAAAGGCATCATCCGGAACAAACTACAGATCGCATTGGATGGCTTTGCTATTTTCAATTTCTCTCTACGTGAAGTAGCGCCAAACATTCATGCGTTGTTGCAGCATAATAATATCCCGATCGACACTATAGAATACTTCCTTTTTCATCAGGCTAACCTGCTCATCAATGAGTCGGTCCGAAAAAAGCTTAAACTGGCACCTGATAAGGTTCCTTATTCATTGAATAAATTCGGGAACACAAGTTCCGCATCTATACCTACAACCATCGTGTCGGAATTAAGGCAGCAAGTCACGTCGCAAAAGCTGAATATGCTTTTTTGCGGTTTTGGTGTGGGCTTGTCGTGGGGTTCGGTGTATGTTGAAACGGAAAACATTTGCTGTCCTGAAATCATAGAATTATAGACCGGTAATAATATGCACAAACTATTTGACCTGAGCGGTAAGACCTTTTTAGTTACCGGAGCTTCCTCCGGGATCGGAAGGCAGTGTGCTGCCACTATTTCAGAATGCGGGGGAACGCTAATCATTTCCGGCAGAAATGCGGAACGTTTGAATGAGACCTTTCTCATGCTGAAAGGTGACGGGCACAAGCAGGTTATTGCAGATCTCTCAACAGATGAAGCCATTGAAAACCTGGCTGATGGCCTTCCGCCACTGAACGGCCTGGTCCACTGCGCCGGCATTACCGCTCCCATTCCCGTGAAATTCATCCGGTCACGGCATATCGACGATATGATGCGGGTAAATTACTATGCCCCGGTGCTGCTGACCACCCGGATACTAAGCAAAAAGAAACTTTTGGATCATTCGTCCATCGTCTTTTTTTCGACCATAGCCACCAAATTTCCCTATTACGGCGGTTCGTTGTACATCAGTTCAAAATCCGCACTCTCCGGTTTTTCGATGGTGCTTGCACTGGAACTGGCGCCGAAAGGTATCCGCTCCAACTGCCTGTTGCCGGGTTTTGTAAGAACCCCTATGTATGAAGCTACAGAAGAACATGCTTCACCGGAGGCCATGAAGAAATTTGAGATGCTGCATCCGCTGGGTATTGGTGATCCTGAAGATGTAGCCGGGCCGGTATGCTTTTTATTATCCGATGCTTCGCGCTGGATCACCGGAATAAATATTCCGTTGGGAGGAAGTTTGTGATTAATTTTAAATCACAATAAATTTTTTTTACTTTTGGTACAGAAAAAATTAAAATGCCAGGTACAGAATATTCGGTGATAATCCCTGTTTATAACAGCAGCAAAACTTTAGAAGAGCTTTTCAGCCGTCTTCAGCAGTGTCTTGTAAAGCTGGGAAAGACCTACGAACTTGTTTTCGTTGATGACGGGAGCCTGGATACCAGCTGGAAGGTGCTTACAGCGTTGAAAAACCAGCATCCTGAAGTTGTAAAAGCCATTCGTTTTGTTCATAATTTCGGGCAGCATAATGCCATTTTTTGCGGATTGGCGCATGCTTCAGGAGAATTCCTGATCACGCTGGATGACGATCTTCAGCATCCGCCTGAAGAGATCCCGAAGCTGATCGAAAAATATAAGGAAACGTCTTCTGATCTTATTTACGGTTGTTATAAAAAGAAAAAGCATAGCCTGTTGAGGAACGTTGGCAGCCGGGTGATAAAGAAAGGGGCGAAAGTGTTTTACAATGCGCCGGGCGAAGGTTCTTCTTTTAGAATGATCACCAAACAACTCTCCGGTAAAATCCTGGAACATGCCCAGAATTTTGTGTTCATTGATGAGCTTTTACTTTGGTACACGGGAGATATCTCTTTTGTGAAGGTAGAACATGAAAAAAGAAAATCAGGCAGGTCGGGTTATTCCAGATGGAAACTCTTTAAACTCAGCCTCAACCTCATGATCTATTATACGGCCATACCCTTGAAAATGATGGTTTTTGGGGGCTTTTTTGCGGCATTTATTTCTTTTATTCTGGGCGTGTATTTTATCATTAAAAAAATTCTTTTCCACGTTCCTCACGGGTATACTTCGGTCATTGTTACCATTCTGTTTTCAACGGGGATCATTATATTCAGCCTCGGCATCATCGGGGAATACCTGATCCGTATTTATATGGTGCAAAATAAGAAACCGCCTTACGCCATTAAACAATCGCTTTTATGAGGATCAGCAAATACGGTATTACGCTCATCCGCCTGACCGAAGCCGACCTTGAACTGGTACGTACCAAGCGAAACTCTGCCGATGTAAGCCAATATATGCATTATCGCGGGCAAATAACTCCTGAGATGCAGGCTGCCTGGTTTAAAACCATAAACAATCCGAATAATTTTTATTATATCATCGAGTATAAATCTGAAAAAATAGGGCTGGTTAACGATAAAAATATCGACTGGGATGCTAAAATCGCTGAAGGCGGCCTGTTTATCTGGGATGAAAGGTATGTGAATTCAATTGTTCCTATGTTGGTTTCGTACCTGATGATCGAGATTGCATTTTACATTCTGGGTTGGGATAAAACATTTATAAAGGTGCTGAAATCAAATGCCCGGGCGGTGGAATACAACCTTGCCATCGGTTTTACCATTACAGACGATACGAATGATGATTTTGTGATCATGATGTTGACGCTTCAACAGTTCGAAGAAAAGGCCGAAAAGCTGAAACAGGTCATCAGCCATTTGCCATCTAATGATTTTATTACCCTGACTTTCGACAGTGACGACAAATCAGACGGAACCTCCGACAGCGTTGAGAAAATCCTTACGTATGCCGAACCACAGGTTTTAGCTGAAAAAGTTAATGTTATTTATTTGTGACGGTTTCTGATTTTTGGAACATCTTCCAGTCATGTTTAAAGATAATGGCCAGGCCATTCACGATCTTCATCCGGATTTTCAACGGTAATTTATGAATGATCCCCATAAAAAAATACAGCGCCCTGCCGTAAAGCATGCCGGGCAGGCAATACAGATACATGAAAAACCTGCGTTTGTATTTACGTTCATACCCCATTTTTTCGGCAAAAGGCCCGACCACCGTATCACATATCCGGACCTGCTTTTCGGTTAGCAGCTTTTTCCATGCGTAGATTTTGTCGGTGTTTATGGGCTGGAACAGGCTTTTATGATGGCGGTTTATAAGGTCTTCGGGGTAGATCTTACGCATTTCGTCGAGTTTTGCATGATAATCAATCATCCCGGGATCGAATCCGATTCCGATGAAGTCGCAGATCTGGCGCAGGTATAACTCCGGTTGTGCAACAAGGTCTTCATAGCGCAAGGTAAAAAATCTATCAGGTGTGCGTTTTTTTTGTTTCAGGACCTGTTTGTTTGAATATTTCCACCGATAGGCAAGGGAGGAGAAGATTTTTGTTTCAAATTTTGCATGGATGATCGAAAGGATATTGTCGCGGTAATCCCGGGTAATATGTATGAACCGCGCTTCGGGAAATAACTGAAGCAGTTTTTTTGTGTGGAACGAGTAGGAGGGGTTTTTGTCGCCTAAAAGTTTTATTTCTTTTTTTGGAAAAAATGATTTGAAATTCATGTAAACCACTTTACAGATTTGGCTGTAAGAGTTAGTTCCTGCACATTGCAACAGGTCATTTTTTAGTTTATCCTTATCAATGGTCCAGAAATGAAACTTTGGATATTGATTCAGGTCATGGTAAAAGGACAAAATCTTTTGTTCGTTCCACAAAGTGGTTTTGCCGTATTTCGAATACAGATGAATGATAAAAGCACATTCGAGCGGGATATTAATTTCGGGATGTGCATCAAGCAGGCAACGCAGCAAAGTCGTTCCCGACCTGGCCCTGCCCACGACAAAGAAAAATGGAACGCTTATATGTTCATTTGGACCAGTCATGAATTTTTCTCTTACTCTGTGAGGTTTTCCTGGTCGTCCTGAATGTTTGCCCTGGCATTTTTCTTTCTTTTTTTAAACTCTTTATAAAATTTCCGGAACATAAAATCTTCGCGTTGATAGGCAATGATTGCCCTGACCGGAGTTTTTGTTATGTACGAAAATACAAAAAGTACTGCGATGGAACCGGAAATATAACTGACATTTGTTGCCCAGGCCGATCCAATGCAGCCATAATCCGGGATCCACAAAAAATTAAGAATGATATTGAGGATGAGCGTCGGAATAAAAATGGCGAGCATTACCCAGGGTTTGCCAAAACCTGCAATGCTGCTGCTTAAAATCCTTACAATGACAAAGAAACAGATTCCGGGCAAAATATTCTGAATGACCTGGGCGCTGCGTGCAAAAGCACTTCCGTAAATCAGTGGGACAATCCAGGGAACGATCAGGAACAATATCACTGAAGCTATCAATATGATCAAAAATGAAAGCCTGAGCAAACGGCTCGTGTCCTTGACCATGGCAGGCAGGTTAATAGTTGCAGCGCTGCGGCTAATGAGCACAATACCTATGGCCACAGGCAATTGAAGGAGTTTCTCTGCTACGGAAACGCCAACGGTGTAAATACCGATTTCTTCTTTAGAGGATAGCAGGTTGAGGATAAGTATGTCGATCCTGTAGTTTAACTGAATGATGAACAAGGCCAGGGCATAGATAAGCCCCATTTTATAGATTTGTTTGATGGCATGGCTGTCAAATCTGATTTTAATCCCGTAGTCTTTTGCGATGGTTACAATGGCGATGGCCATAACCGTAAAAGTGGCTGAATACAAGGCCAGCAGGGCACCCGTCACCGATAACCTCAGGACAAAAACGAAAATAAAAATGGTGATCAGTGTGAGTAAGGCCGTCAGCCATTTCATCATGTTTGCCTTTTTGAACTTCAGGTTGGCCAGAAAGATACTTCCGGAATGTGTGATGACCAACTTGGCCGGGATATAAAGGATCACCAATAAGATCATCAAGGTTGTATAAACTTTGTCAAGCAATAACCAGTAAGCGCCGATAAAAACTATTATTCCTATGATGCTGCTGGTCATCCATAAAAAAAATGTGGCGGAAACGATCTGTTGGTTGGTCATTAGTTTTTTGCCGGTGTGGTAGATAACCGAAGGCCTTGAGCCAAGCATGATGACGCTTGAAATGATCCCCGGGATCACGATCAGTGTGGAGTACACCCCTTTCAACTCAGGCCCCAGGACCCTGGACAAGATTATTCCGCTCAAAAAACCAAAAAATACCGCAGCAATATTCCCTGTGAAAATGCCGGCTATTTCCTTAAAAATGTTTTTGTTGGCAAACATTATTGGTTGGTTTTACTTCTGAAAATTATCTTATAGTATACGAAGTTTGCCACCTTACTATTCTTGAGCCTGGCAACAAAATCATTTCTTCGCTTTATGGTCAAAATAGATAAAAACGCTCTTAATCCTTTGAGAAATATATAGGTAAATTCCCATCTGACAGCTGCAAGCGTAACCCGGACGCCAGGTTTGTTGGACGATTTTTCATATCCATACTCCTGTGCCATATTACCGGCAATTTTTTCGGCTACTGCCAGTTCATTGCCTTTCAAATAATCCTTCCAGATACCGACACGTGCTTCATTGATAGGCTGAAACAGGCTCTTATGATGTGTTTCGTACTTGATTCCCGGCTGATAGCTGATGTACTTTTCTTTTTTGTCCGTAAAGTTAAAAACAGCTGCATCATTTGGTATCTGAAGGAAAGAGCATAAGTCCCCAAAATATTTTTCCGGCTCTCTGACAAAATCTTCATAACGCAGCGTGAAAAAATTCTGAGGAAGCTTTTGTTTGCAGCGGTTGATCGTTTTGAGCGACCCTTTCCACGTCAACGCAATAAAAGCCGGAGATAATGATTTAAATTTTGCTTTCAGCAGGGAGGTTGCCTGGTCGCGGTAATCCCTGATCAAATGAATATATTTTGCTTCAGGAAAAAGGGAAAAAATTTTTGTAAAGTTTTCGGACGAATAAGCGGGGTTTTTATCCCCGATGAGCAGAATCTCTTTCTTGTCATGAATGGAGGCATAGGTGGCATGAACGATTTTACACAATGCCGGGTATGTAATATTTTCAGGTGCCGAAAAAATATTTTTTTTCAGCAATTCATCATCCATGCTGAGCGTATCAAACGATTTGGTTTGCTTCAGGTCTTCCAGAAAATGTTCCAGTGTTTTCCGGCTGAATTTTTTCGTGTGTTTATATTTCCCTGACAGAGCCAGGATGTAGTTGCATTCCGATGGAATGATCACGTTCGGGTGTGCATCAAAAAGATGCCGTAGCAGCGTAGTCCCTGAACGGGGGCGGCCTATGATAAAAAAAAACGGAGTGTTTATGAATTCTGAAATGGCTGGCATTCTCTGATGATTGACTCGCAAATATAACCAAAATGCGTTACATGTCAATTCAATTAAAATCTGTGTACTTTTGCAGGATCTTATACTATGAAAAAAGACCTGGTAAAAAATAATCTGTTACTACATTTTGTAGTGATCATACTTGGTTTCACGGCTATTTTGGGGAAGCTCATAGAATTGCCGGCTGTGGAGCTGGTCTGGTACCGGATGATGATCGCTGTGGTCGCCCTGATGTTTTTTATTTTGATTTTCAAGCAATCATTTCGCCTCCCGCCTAAAAGTGTCTTTATGCTGGCGCTGATCGGGATCATCATTGCGGCCCACTGGATATGTTTTTTTTATGCCATAAAAGTTTCCAATGTCTCCGTTACACTGGGCTGTTTGTCGGTTACCACCTTGTTTACCAGTTTCCTGGAGCCGCTGATAAACCGTAAAAAAATTTCCATACTGGAGGTAATCATCGGACTGATCATTATTCTGGGTATCTACATTATTTTCAGGTTTGAAACACGCTATGTGGCAGGAATAATTTTTACCATCATTTGCGCCTTTCTGGCGAGTTTGTTCAGCGTATTAAACAAAAAGATCGCACTGAAATACGAACCGAACATCACCACGGTTTATGAAATGTTCAGCGGATTTATTGTGGTGACGATATTCCTGCTTATCACCAAAGGCAGCTCAGCTTTTGTTCCGGCACCCACATGGAGCGATCTTGTTTTTCTGTTGATATTAGGCGTTATCTGCACCGCCTTTGCTTTTTCGGCTACCGTAAAGATCATGCAAAAATTGTCGGCCTACCAGGTGGTACTGGCGATAAACCTCGAACCCGTCTATGGCATCATAGCCGCCTATTTCATTTTCGGTGAATCCGAACACATGACCACCGAGTTTTATATCGGAGCTTCTATTATTTTGCTGTCCGTGATTTTGTATACCTTCATAAAAAACCGCAACAGGCAGGAAACACAGCTAAACTAATACAGCTTGATAAATTCGTAGGTGTTTCCTATAAACTCCATGTAACGCAGAAAGTCTGTGAAGCTGATGATCAGCGAAGCTGTGTTTTCGTTGGGGTGGAAACTGATTTTTTCTGCTTTTTGCAGGTTGGTATCGATAAAAACGTGGACATGATTTTCAATATCGTGTATCAATCCGAAGGCTGAGACAGAGCCGGGTTTCAATCCCAGGTAGCGCTGCATCCTTTGTTCTGAGGCAAACGTGAGCTTCCCTTGTTTCAGCATTTTTTCAATGTCGTGGATGGCAAGGTTTTGATCGCAATCGAAGATCACCAGGTAATGCCTGTTGCCTTTATGGTTACGAAAGAAAAGGTTTTTGCAATGCTGTCCATCATGGCCCTGCCAGTATTGTTTTGCTATTTCAATGGTAGGAGCGGGGGGATGCTCGAGGTATTCAAACGGAATATTCAGTTTTTGAAGTGTTTCGTAAACTTGTGGATCGCCGTTCATCGGAATTATTTTGAAGCAAAAATAATCAACTTCAACCTTATGTGTTACAATAAAATGTTTTTGAACGAGTTCAGATGAATATTATTTTTTAATTTTGTTATTACTTCTATTACTAACTTGTTCAAAATGAAAAACCCATTTATAATTCTTTTGCTGATACTTATTCCCACATTTATAAAGGCTCAGGCATTTACCCTGGACACCATTTCTATTGACCGCAGGATGCTGACAACGGACCTTGATTACCAGGGAAAGAAACTTTCGCTGATGAAACTTGAAGATTTGTGCAAACCTTTTGCAGATGCCAACGACGAGGTCATGATGGCTAAACGTAACAACAACCCGGCATTACTCATGACCTTAGCCGGAGCCGTGCTGGTCGGGTATTCCGCCTTCAAATGGCTCAGTGACGGTGATTTCCAATGGTATTTTGCTGCCGGTGGCGTTGTTTTGATCGGGGCCACCATCCCGCTGCATCTTGGTACCAAGCACCACTCCGCAAACGCTGCACAGATATACAATTACGAAATGAAACATAAACAGCTTCCCAAGCCGTAGGTGGTTATTTTTCAGCAAATACAACTGCCAACATTTTTTTAATTGTTTATCTTCAGATTCAAACATTGTTTTTTTATATATTTACCGAAAAATTGTAATTTTATTTGATTCATGTTCACCAAACTGGTCAAATATATTAAAGATTACCTGACATTCAATAAAAGCGAGCGCCGGGGCTTGCTGGTCTTGTGTTTTCTGATCCTTTGCCTGATCATCCTGAATATTATCCTGCCATTTTTAATAACCCACAAAACGTATGATTATTCCCGGTTTGATGCTGAAATCAATGAATTTTTGAAAACACAGGAAGTGGTTTCTGTAAAACCAAAAACATACCGCCACAAAGAGCCTTTCAATATTTATGATGCCAATGCCTCTGCGGTGGAGCAAAAGTTGAATCCTGTTGCTTTCGATCCGAACACCTTACCTTATGATGGGTTTGTTGAAATGGGCCTTTCTCCGAAACAAGCCATGTCCATACTAAAATACCGGTCAAAAGGAGGAAAATTTTTTAAAAAAGAAGATTTCAAAAAAATGTACTGCATTTCTCCAAAGGAATATGAAGCGCTGGAGCCCTATATTGAGATAAAAGCCCCAACATACGCCAACAATAAGGCTGCAAAAAATGTTGAAATTTTCAAAGTGGAAGTGAATACTGCCACCGAAGAAGAACTGAAAAAAATAAAAGGGATAGGAAATTATTTTGCATCGCAAATAATCAAGTACCGGACCCGGCTTGGTGGATTTAATGCAAAGGAACAACTGATGGAAGTTCCGAAAATGGATAGCGCCAAATTTAATGATATTAAAGCCTTTATCGAAATTAATGTCAAGGCCATTCATAGAATCAACATAAACACGGCTACCTTCGAACAGCTGAAACAACATCCGTACATTGGCCACAATATTGCGCTTTCGCTGATCAATTACCGCCTGAAACACGGTGTTTTTAAGTCGGTGAGCGAAATAAAAAATTCAGCGCTCATCACAGAGAAGAATTATCCGAAAATTTCGTATTATCTTTGCACGGAATAATTCAGAATTCAGAAGGCAGAATTTAGAAGTCAGAATGCAGAAGTCAGTCCGCCGCGGCGGAGCAGAATTATGAATTCAGAATTAGGAAAAAAGAACAATCCCTTGAAATTTGAAAATAAAACCTGAAAAATTAAATCAATGAAAAAAATAGTTCTCAGCACCCTTGCAGTATTTATACTGGTTAGCTTCACCTTTGCACAAAAAAACAAAAATAAACCGGTGGCTTTCAAGTGGTATTCGTTTGAAGAAGCCCTGGAACTGAATAAAAAGAATCCTAAAAAAATATTTGTTGATGTGTTTACCGACTGGTGCGGCTGGTGCAAAAAAATGGATGCCAGCACTTTCGCTGACAGCATTATCAGGAGTTATATGGCGGCGCATTATTACCCGGTAAAGCTCAATGCCGAACGGAAAGATACGGTGCTTTTCAACGGAAGTTATTATGTAAACCCCAGCCCTGAATCTTCGCGATCAACCCATCAGCTTGCCACCGCGTTATTGCAGGGGCGTATGTCGTACCCGTCTTTTGTCATACTGAATGAAAAATTTGAGATCCTCAATACCGTCATAGGTTATAAATCCGCCAAAGAACTGGAACCTATTCTGCATTTTTTCGGAGACAATGCGCATGAGAAAACCACCTATGCCAAGTTTCTGGAAACGTTCACCGGGACGATAAAGGAATAAAAAAAGCCCCGTCACCAGGGCTTTTGGGGAGGAAGATGGGATTCGAACCCACGACATTCAGAACCACAATCTGACGCTCTAACCGGCTGAGCTACATCCTCCGTTTTACTGACTGCAAAATTAATCTTTTTTTTTATCGCTGCAACATAACCTGAAAAATTCATAAGAATTTTTCACCCTTCGGGCCGACAAAAGAAAACATGATAACCCGGCCTGGATTGCTCCATTCATATATTTTCTTTGTCGGGATTTACCTGATCTGCTGCCCGCTATGGCCAAGCACATTCACAAATTTCACTTCTCTCATTTGTGAATAGATCAGGATAAAAATTATTTTCTGAAAATAAGAAGGTTAAAAAATCGTTATTTGGATTACTTTTGCAATTATGTCAGCCCACAACATCAACGTATTATTTATTTCGAGCTGGTACCCGACAAAGCTAAGGCCTACCGACGGCAATTTTGTGCAAAAACATGCCGAAGCGGCTGCCCTGTATGCAAATGTTGATTTTTTACATGTGGCTTTTGATCCTTCGCTCAAAAATAAATATGAGTATCAAAAAGAGGTTCTGAATAATGTTACGTCTCATATAATTTATCTTGGCTATCCGAAGATTCATTTTCCCTTGTTCAAATTTTTCCGTTATGTCAAGGCATATTTTTACGGGTTTAAGAAAATTTATGGAACATCGGAAAAGCCTGATATCATCCACGCAAATGTTTTGATTCCGGTCGGACTTATTGCTTTTTTGTTTCATCTGACAAAAAAAATCCCATACGTCATCTCTGAACACTGGACCGCTTACCTTCCGCAAGATCCGAACAAACCAGGCAAAAAGCTCTTTTTCTTCAGGTATTTTGCAAAGAGATCATCAAGGCTCATGCCTGTAACAGGCCATTTGGCGAATGCCATGGAGGCCATGTCGGTCAAAGGCAAGTACTCGGTGGTTCCCAATGTGGTGGACACTTCGCTTTTTGTTCCCGGCCCTGAACGGAATGAGCCATTGAAGCGCATCATACATGTGTCTTCCTTACTGGATGTGCAGAAGAATTTCAGCGGTATGCTGATCGCCTTGTTCCATCTGATCGATAAGCGAGATGATTTTATTTTTGAAGTGATCAGCGACGGTGATTTTGAGCAGTACAAACGAAAATTTGAAAAGCTGGGCATCTCAGAAAAAATAGTTTTTCACGGACGGAAAACCACTGATGAAGTGGCCGCTATCATGCAGCACGGTGATTTCCTGCTGCTGTTCAGCAATTATGAAAATTTCCCCTGTGTGATCCCCGAAGCCATGGTTTGCGGACTGCCTGTACTCTCATCAGATGTGGGCGGCATCGCGGAACATGTCGGAAAATCAAACGGCATTCTTATAGAGGCACAAAACATTGATGAACTCATTGTTCAGCTGGAAACGATGCTTGATAACTGTCGTAACTACGATAAAAACCAGATCCGCAGGTACGCGGAAGAGCATTTTTCGTATAATGTGATAGGAAAGCAATTTTTTGAAATTTATAAACAGGTACTTTG